>Ga0206130_10000168_pt1 | contig 113009 bp, 85 predicted proteins | sample Helgoland_Spring_9_FD_148637 | JGI IMG/M metagenome (GOLD analysis project Ga0206130, IMG submission 148637) | Pelagic subsurface seawater microbial communities from Kabeltonne, Helgoland, North Sea - Helgoland_Spring_Bloom_20160512_1 | ecosystem: Environmental > Aquatic > Marine > Epipelagic ...
GATGGAACAGCTAGCATATCAGCTTCCGGTGGTACTCAACCCTACAGTATTTTATGGTCTACAGGTGACAGCGGAAGTTCATTGTCTAATCTCAGCCCAGGCGATTATAGCGTTACTGTCACAGACTTCAATGGTTGTACGAGTATGAAGACATTTAGTGTATCTGAGGTGGATTGTGTATTTACTATTCTAACTGAGCAAAGTGAGGTCACTTGCTTTGGATCAGCAGATGCTACACTCTCAATAGGAAGTAATGATATCAATATAGAGTCTGTTGAATGGAGTACAGGGGAAGAGACTATAACGATCACAGATCTAGCAGCTGGAGAATATAGCGTCACAGTATATGCAACTAATGGATGTAATAAGATTCAGCAGTATTTCATCAACGAACCTCAAGAAATTACTATCAAGGAAGAAGTAATCACTATAAGCTGCTATGGAGAATCAGATGGAACGATTGCTTTGGAATCTTCAGGTGGAACAGGAACGATCAATTACTTATGGGAAGATGGATCTACAGTATCGATGAGAACCGATCTTGTTGCAGGTAATTATCAAGTCACCGCAACAGATGACAATGGGTGTATAAAGGAAGGTGAGATCATAGTTGCTAGCCCTGAGGCATTAGATATTGCATCTTCTATGGCTAGTGATTTATCTTGCTATGATAGTCAAGACGGGATACTATGTGCTTTTGTGAATGGTGGTACAGAGCCATATATATTTGTATGGGATGGAACTACAGAGCCACTATCCAAAATTACAGATTTAAATGCAGGCGACTATGCTCTTACAGTAACGGATGTCAACGGCTGTAGCATAGAGACATCACTATCTATTTATGCTCCGGAAGCTATCGCAGTACAAGTGAAAATTATGAGTATTGATGATGTCGGAAATGGTCTGATAGATATTACTATTGATGGTGGCACAGCTCCATATAATGTAGCTTGGTATCTTGGTCTCGATATAATATCAGAAACTGAAGATATTGACAACCTTGCTGAAGGCGTTTATCATGCTGTTATTACCGATGCCAATGGTTGTAAATTTACATCGGTAGATTATATATTGTCATTGACTGCTGAGGCAGAATTAGAATCTTTTGAGATTGATGTTTTTCCTAATCCAATGAAAGATAAATGCACAATTGTAGCAGAGATTGATGATTGGAGTATGTATGCAATACGACTTGTTAATCTGCAAGGCCAGATATTAGATAATGCTCTTCAGATGACCAATGTTGCAAAGGGTAGTGTAAGTTGTGAAATTAATAATGTAGTATCAGGTTTTTATTATTTAGAAGTGGAGAATAAAGCTGATGCGAGGATATCTTATCGTCATGCAGTTATGATTTTGGGGGATGATGAATAGTTATTACTCAAAGAATAGAAAAATTAGCTAGAGTTTATTAAAAGAAAATTGATGTTACACGCAAGGTGAATACGACTTGTTTTCATGAGATACCTGCTGTTTCTTCAAAAGTTCTTTTGATCAAACATTAAGTTAGTGATAACTAATGATTAAGGCCGAGCACCCACCCAATAACTACCATCGTCCAAATGTTCTTTTTTCCAGATAGGTACTGTCTCTTTCAAAGTATCAATGGCAAATTGGCAAGCTTGGAAACATGCATCACGATGAATAGAAGATACGGCTATGATCACAGCGATATCTTTGATGCCTACATATCCACTACGATGAAAAATTGAGATATGCTGGATGTCATATTGATCGACAGCTCTTTGTCCAATCTTATTCATCTCTTTGAGTGCCATAGGCGTGTAGGTTTCAAAGTCAAGGTGCGTTACATTTTTACCTTTATTCTTATTCCGTACGGTACCCACAAATAGACAAATACCGCCGCATAACTCATCATGTACGTCTTGGTAAACGGTGTCTATAGATAGCGTCTCTTCGCTGATAACTACATTGATCTTATTTTTCATAATTATCCTCCGCTTACTGGTGGTATGATTGCCACTTCATCGTCTGCATTTATGATCTGACTGTCTATCGCATACTCTTGATTAACCGCGACCATATATCCCTTGATCTGCTTAAATGCTTTGTATTGCTCATTCATTCTTTGGCGCAGGTCTGCTACAGAGATGGTAGAGCTTTCTATGAACGCTACATCATTACCAACTATTTCTTTTGCTATGCCAAAGTATTTAATGTTTATCATGTCGACTAAGTATTAGTAAGTATAAATCTGACTCCCACTACACAGACCAAGATAGCGGTTAATAATTTAATCACTCTTGGGGACAGCAATTTTATATTGAGATAATTACCGATCTGTCCGCCTATCGCTACAGCTAGTCCGAGGGTCAGGATCTGCTGTATATTTATGCTGATAGGATTAGTCAGTTGTCCAGCTATTCCAGCTACAGAGTTAAATAGTATAAACACACTTGCGGTTACGCTGATGACTTTAGCAGTTTGCCATCTCAATATATTGAGAAAGGGTGATAGAAATATTCCTCCTCCTATTCCTATCAATCCGGAAATAAACCCTATACCGCTACCTATTGTTGATCGCTCAAGCATTGAAATATTTTTCAATGGAATCTGATTTTCTTTAACAGGTTTTATCATCAGGAGAGCAGCTATAACAAGTGTGATTCCGGCGAGTAGTTTGTAAATTGGTCCATCTAACTGTATCATGCCTCCCAAAAATGCGAAAGGTATACTCAATAGAACTATCGGTAATATTTTTTTCCAAGGTATTAAATCTGCTCGGTAATAATTGATACATGCGCCTAAGACGACTATGATGTTACAGATCAATGCAATCAGTCGCACCTCTTCAATAGCCAATCCAGCCAATAGTAATATCGCTATATAGCTTGATCCACCACCAAAGCCCACCGATGCATAGAGCATAGCCATTATAAAGAATAGGATCACAAGAGTGTATATGGTCATATCGTTACAATCAATAGAATGGCAAGATAGAAATAATGTGGTTGGGAAATAAACAAAGACCTCCGAGGTATTGATACCTCGGAGGTCTAGTACTCCTTCTGTGAATTTAATATCTATTAATCTTCCATCTCTAGCACCTTTCCAATTCTCTGCTTGAGATCTAGCACGTGCATTCTTCCCATGCTATCCATTTTCTTATTACCCTTCAGACTATTATAGATTGTAAATAATGTCCCTCTTGCACCAGCTTTGATATCGCTGATATGCGCCTCTTTCTTAGCAGATCCTATGATTTTAGCGAGTCTATCTACGTATAGTCTTTGTAGATTTCTATTATATACAGATCTTGAATTTTTGCTCATAATCATCTCACGAGTATCGTCATACAAATCAAACACTGTAAATGCTTGCTGACCATTGAGTGATTCATTTTCTGACATTCTATTCATCCTATCAAAGTTGAATATCTGTACAAGTGTACGCTCGTGTAATCCACTAATACGTTCTACGATTCCGTCTGCTTCGAATCGACGAGCGAGATCTTGATTGATCAACCAAGTGGGAGTTTCGAAGAGATGCTTATCTAAGAATGTCAATGCCCTGATTTGCTTATTCCTATCTATATGAGTGTAGGTAGCTTTGTCTTGATCTTGTGTAGTGTTGATCTCTATCACCCCACCAATGTTAGCAACTACATGTCCCATATATCTACGAAACTGGCCAAACACTTGATTGTACAGATCTTCTTGTTCTTCGTATTCCTTACCTTCTACGAAAGTCCATTCTGCGATATTGGGAACAACACGTTTTAGGTTTTTAATACCATATTCACTGGCTAACATGGAGTCATCTCCTAGATCTTCTGTCTGCGATGATGGATCTAAAGGTAGACCTCTTTGGCGGCCATATCTGTACATTGGGTCGTCTGCCTTCTCTTTTATTAGTCGATTCCATTCTGCTCTTTCTTCGTCTTTCGTCTGATTGCCATTCCATTTATATCCGTAGTAGATCGACCAATCATCGTAAGTGCCTATGTTAGGCATCAGACCTACTTTTCCATCCTCAGGCTGCGCGATATAATTGAATCTTGCATAGTCCATTATACTTGGTGCCGTACCCATCTTTTTTGTAAAACTTACAGACCTCAATGAATCGACAGGATAGGCTACACTCGCTCCCATATTGTGCGGTAAACCAAGTGTGTGTCCGACTTCGTGAGCAGATACAAATTGGATCAATCGACCCATAGTTTCGACTTTAAAATTTTCTCCTCTCGCCTCAGGATTGATCGCAGAGGTCTGTATGAAAAACCAATTTCTCAGTAGCTTCATCACGTTATGATACCAAATAATATCTGACTCTAATATCTCTCCAGTACGCGGATCATGTACGTGAGGTCCCATAGCATTTTGTATATCTGTAGATACATATCTGATCACGGAATATCTCGTATCTTCTGGTGACCAATCAGGATCTTCTTCTTTGGATGGAGCTTCCTTAGCCATGATTGCCTTCTTAAATCCTGCAGCCTCAAATGCCTTTTGCCAATCATTGACTCCAGCCTTAAGATAAGGTATCCACTGAGTAGGTGTAGCTGGATCGATATAGTATATAATTGGCTTTATTGGCTCTACTAATTCACCTCTAGCATATGCTGCTGGATCTTTAGGTTCTAATCTCCACTTAGTTATAAATCTTCGATTAGATGCTCTCTGATTATCAGAGCTATAGTCTGTCTGACGTACTGAAAAATAGCCCACTCTGTCATCATAATATCTTGGCTCCATTGGCTCGGCTGGCAGTACTATGAAAGATTGATTCATCTCTACAGACATGGTACCTGTAATCTTATTGTCTGGAAGGTCTTTTCCTCCTTTGTATGTTAGTACATGTCTTACTTCTACATTGTCAGGAAATGACTTCATTGACTTAACGAAACTTCTTTTAGAGTCAACTCCCTTGATACCAAAATCTTTCTTCTGTTTGGCACTCACTGCGCTGATCATAGGTATATCTGATGTAAAAAGGTCTCCGATCTCAATTACGGAAGTTCCTTTTCCTTCTACAGCAATATCAAACATTTTGATGATAGGTTCGAAGTTGTTGTTTTGCACTGACTCGTAGATAGGGTCTTCGAAGCTCGCCACACTATTGTATGATACTGATCTTAACAATATTTTGTCATCCATTTTCTGCCATCGGATTACTTGTTGAGGCTTAGATTTTACACCTGCGCCACCGAAATTGAGGCCTTTGACGAATCCCGAGATTCGGCTCACGACCAATATTTCTTGCTCTAAAATTGAATCTGGCAATTCGAAATAATGTTTACCATCTAGCTTGTGAGTATACCATAATCCTTCAGAAGATTCTGCATCATTAGTAATGATTTCTTCATATTTTTTCTTTACTTCCTTCTTATTTTTGTCTTTTTTGTCTTGTGCTTGAATTACATTGATAGATATAAGTGCAACAAGTAATAATAAAATTCTTTTCATCTTAGCTTTTAGATATTGTGTTAAGCGTTGAAGGTAAATATTTTTTTATACTTAATAGAAACCTTATAATTTGAGAATGCTATCAAGTCCCTTGATTGGCTTGAAGACTTGTTGTGTAGTTGAAACTCGACTTAATAATCTGGAAAGTTGTTTTTTAGTTACAGCTTAGGTATTCCTTACTTTACTCATCATTATATTGAAAGCAATTTTTAGAGGGTAGAGCGCTTGGTAGATATCTGTTTAGATTAGTATCATTTAGTATATTCTTTACGAATAGAATTAATTTTGTTATGTCATTTTCTGTTAATACTTTTTTGATTAAAAATTAAAACATCAGTTGGCACTTCTGTATTCTCTGCGTTACCCTATTTTTATATGCATATTGATTTCTCTCACATTATATATATGCTTCATGGCTCATGAATTTTAGTTATCTAAGATTATAAAGTTATTGAGTTTTGTACTTATCCTCTTCTTTTTTTAGGAAAGTATATCTACTGAATTTCGCTGGGTCGTTCAGATTGTAAAATGTTACTTCTGAAGAATTAACTTCATTAAGTTTAAGAGCGTGAAACTCCATTTTTTGGAGTGCTGGTCCTGTGCAACAATTTGTCCATTGCTCTTTTATAAAGAAAAAGCTTGTGTCTATCTTTTCTTCATATGTCAACGCTTAATAGTCTCTATTTAGATATAGTTGAAAAGATGCAGCATTACTCATCAAGGTACGTTAAAGCTGCGATAGTTAGATCGTTAATAAGTTTGTCGTAACGATATTCTTCAGAAACCTCCGTGTGCACTTGGTCCCATAGGACTCATAGCCATTGGCTTCTATGGCTTCCTTATTAAATTTCATACGGTATATTTTTGATCCGGCAATAGCTATCTTTCTCATTTTCAGTAGTTTACTTTATATAAAGTCGTATGAGAGCCAGAGATAAGTGACTGCTATCTTAGGATAAAAAAATACATATAATATTGGTCATCTTTCAATTCTTAAGGCATGACACTATTTCAATTTCTACTCGCCTGTTTTTTTTCATAGTAGCCTCTTTTTTCGCATTAGGATAGACCATTTCCCAGTTGCCATAACCAGTGTGCTTCATTCGTTGGTTTTTGATTTCATTTTTAGCTAGGTAATCATACACTGTCTTTGCTCTCGCCTCAGACAACTTATAATAGTTATGAGATATTGGAACTGGTGGAGCATTAGGATAATTCACATGGCCTTTAATATGTATACAAATATCACTAGAAGCCATAGTACCGTATAGTAATTGGAGAGTAGGCTCGGAGGATGGAAGTAGTTTTGGTGAATTTCCTCTGAAATAAAAATTTGGCATGTCGTATACTTTACCTATAGTCAACTTGGGAAGCTCAATATTTATTTGACGTTTGTCTAGTGCTTCAGTAACTTTTATTCGTTTGGAATAGAAAAAATAATTAGGGGCTGATATATCTAATTTTACAAATACACTATCTGGAGCCAATATCGACCAACTTCCATTGGGTAAGGTGAAAGTAGAATCACTAAAGTCTTTTCCACTTAATAATATCTTAGCTATTGTTGTGGTGTCTATGCTATCTAGTTTAACGATTCCACTTATCTTTCGCATAGCCTTATGAGTATATATACTTAGATTTACTCGTCGATTATATTTTCGGCTTTCTTCATGTAGATTACTTTCTGCAGGTTTCATTTCTCCGTACGAATTGGTAAATATATTTGCAGACTTTATATGTTTGATTTCAGTCAAATAGCGATTAACACTATTAGCTCTTCGTGCAGCTAGTTCGGTATTGTATTCTATACTACCAACATCATCTGTATGTCCTTCGATCCTATATAATGTTGTATTTAAATGCTTCGAAATAAGGTTATCTATCTGAACTTCATCATCTGTTGTAAGTCGATCTTCGGCACTTTCAAACAAGATAGTTATACCTTCTATAAATGCTAAAGAGTCGATATTTTGGGCTTTGATGTCTGTAGCATTGCCGGCTATAAGTAGTATTGAAAAATATAAAATAGAATTTGCGCGCATATGACTTATAGTTATATTAATATTTTAAAACGAGAAAAAAGAATAATTAATTATGCTCACCTATTTGGCTATTTGCAAAAAGATTACCTTTGGACTAAAGGTAATTAGTTAAATCTATAAAAATCAAATCAAGAACAATGGCAAACGGACTATTAGAAGGAAAAGTAGGAATCATATTCGGTGCTCTAGATGAAAAGTCTATTGCATGGCAAACAGCACTAAAATGCCATGAGCAAGGCGCTAAGATAGTATTGACTAATGCCCCTGTTGCACTTCGTATGGGTGGAATTCAAGATCTAGCAGATCTTATAGGTGCTGAGGTAATCCCTGCTGATGCTACGAGTATGGAAGATCTAGATAATCTGATCGTAAAGAGTCAAGAGATATTAGGTGGTAAATTAGATTTTATACTTCACTCTATCGGTATGTCGATCAATGTGCGAAAGAAAAAAGAATATACAGACCTCAACCATGATTGGATGCTCAAGACATTCGATATATCTGCGATATCATTTCACAAGGTGATGCAGACTGCTATGAAGCTTGATGCCATGAATGAGTGGGGGTCAATAGTAGCGCTTAGTTATATGGCTGCACAGAGAGTATTTCCTGACTATAGCGAGATGGCTGAGTCTAAGGCGTTACTTGAGAGTTTCGCTCGTAGTTTTGGTTATCACTGGGGTAAAAAATCTAAAGTAAGAGTTAATACCATATCTCAATCACCAACAATGACAACTGCAGGTAGCGGTGTGAAAGGATTTTCTGATTTTTACAGTTATTCTGATACGATGTCTCCGTTGGGTAATGCGTCTAGCCAAGCATGTGCAGATTACTGTGTGACTTTATTTTCTGATCTTACTAGAATGGTGACAATGCAAAACCTCTTACACGATGGGGGATTTAGTAGCATGGGAATGGAGCCCGATGTCTTGAGCCTGTAATAGGATCACAAAAGTGTATTTTAAGATAAATAGAAAACCTCTCAAATTACTTTCGAATAAGATTTTGAGAGGTTTTTTTGTATTTATTTTTTGGGCTTAAACTTCTGTTAGTTCAGTATTTACGGTTGCATCAAATTTTCAGAACATCTCCAGATAATTATATCTTTTTTCCAATCAATTCTTTAGCGTTGGCAACTGCTGCATCGCTTGGAGGGTTTCCACTCAACATCTTGGCAATCTCTAAGATACGATCATTTGCAGATAGCAACTTTATATTGGTAATAGTCCGCGTCTCAGTTTCATGCTTATATACGAAGTAATGGTGCTGGGCTTTGGCTGCGATCTGGGGACTGTGAGTAATACTCATAACCTGATGCTTTTTAGCAAGCTTACTTATGATCTCTGCCATTCGATTGGCTACTTCTCCTGATACTCCCGTATCGATTTCGTCAAATATCAACGTAGGTAAAGCCATCGATGAAGCTACCAGAGATTTGATGACAAGTGTGAGTCTGCTGATCTCACCTCCTGAAGCTACATTTTTAAGAGCTCCAAGTGTACCTCCTTTATTTGCGGAAAAGTAATAGTCTACTTTGTCCATTCCATTAGGAGTGAGTTGGTCTGAATCTGTAAGTCTTGCATCTATTTTGGCATGTTCCATCGATAGGGTAGCAAGTAACATTTCTATATCTTTGGCAAATGATTTTGCGATCTTCTTTCTGTTAGTTGACAGCTTTTTAGCAGTCACTTTGAGGTTGGTCTCAAGTTTATGCATTTTAGAGGCAATCTCATTGATTTCGCCATCCATCTTTTGTTGTGAGTTGATCCTAGTATGAAGATCAGTCTGTATTGTAAGTAATTCTTCTATTGAGACTACTTGATGTTTTTTCTGCAAACGATATATCATATCCAGTCTCTCTTTTGTCTCTTGAGCGAGATTAGGATCGTGTTCTACACTTTCGTTGACGTCTTGTAGTACAGCAGCAATATCTCTAAGTTCCTCTAGGCTCGATAGTATACGGTCGTAGCTTTCTGACAACTTAGGATCTAATTCTTTGATATTGTCTAAGTCTTGAGAAATTATCTGTAATTGATTGATTATAGATTGCTCAGATTCATCAATCGCAAAATATGCACTATTCGCGACACGTTGGATATCCTCTGTTCCTGCTAGTCGATTGAGGAGTTGCTCTTTTGATTCTTGTTCATCAAACTCTAGAGATGCTTCATCTAACTCTGTAAACTGGAAAGTGATATAGTCCAATTCCTTGAGCGCATTGGCCGCTTCTTTTTCTAAAGTTTTAAGCCGCTTTTCGGCTACTTTGTATTCTTTAAATTCTAATTGATAAGCTGATAGTAACTTAGTATTGCCAGCAAGACTATCGAGAACTTCCATTTGCCACTTAGAGCTATGAATATCCAGCGTATCAAACTGCTGATGCATATCAACCAATGACTTTGTGAGTTCTTGCAGGATAGCCAAAGTTACTGGCGTATCATTCACAAATGCTCTAGATTTACCTACTGGAGAAATCTCTCTACGTATGATTAATTCTATCTCATAGTCGAGATTATTAGCTTCGAAGAAGCCTTTGAGATCATAACTCTTTATATTGAAACTAGCCTCAACGATACATTTACGATCTTGATGATAAAGAACTTTGGTATCTGCACGCTTACCCATGATTAGGCCCAATGCTCCGAGTAGTATACTTTTACCTGCACCAGTTTCACCAGTGATGATATTGAGGCCTTTGTCAAGGGCAACATGAAGCTTTTCTATAATAGCGTAATTCTGTATTTCTAAGCTGATGATCATAAAGCGAAATTACAGATTTTGCTCTAATGTTTTCGAAGCTTCAGCTTTGTAATCAAATTAAGTTTAGATATATGTTCTTAAAGTGGTCGAAACACGCGTTGAAAGCCAATTATTGCTCTCATCCTATTGTTTGAGTCCACTCTTGGTACGTTATACTTTCTCTGTATAAATTACATCCCCATCTGTGCTCTATACTCCGGATCGACCCTAGCGTAACCTAGCTGTATAGCCTTAGCTAAATCTCTTTTAGCCGCATTTCTTTGGTTAAGTTGACTTTGCGTGCGTGATCTTTCGTAATAGTATATACCCTTTTTACCATTGAGTCTAATTGCTTCAGTATAATCTTTTACTGCTTCAGGAAGTCGATTCAAGGCGCGCTTAAGTCTTCCAGCTTCATACCAGAGATCAGCATTGTATGGATTGTATGCAAAGTAGGTTTCTATATCTTTCAAAGCGTTAGGGTAGTCACCCAATTGATTGTATATCACTGATCGATTGAGATAACCAGTAACATGATTAGGCTTCAACTCTAGCCCTCTATTAAATTCTTCTATTGCACCTGTACGATTGCCGAGCATAGCATAAGTTGCACCGAGGTTAATATAATATTCTCCAAGAGATTCATCACGATCCGGACCCTTGGGTAATGAGAGTTTCTTTTCTATTGCAGTATTGTAATCAGCCGCCGCTAGTTTGAGATTTTCTGCGCCACCTTTATTGAAATATAATCTTGCGCGGCTGTTTAGGGCTTCAGGATTAATAGGCTTGAGCCGTATAGCTTTATCGTAGTCAGATAATGCAAGATCGTATTTTTTTGCATCTCGATAATAGTTAGCTCTATTGCCATAAGGTAGATCAGTATTTTTATAATACTTAAGTACATGACTCCACATAGTACCACTGTTCTTCCAGATTTTATTTTGGTTGAAAGTCATGACACCCATAGCTATTACAAATAGTCCGCTTAGAGCAAAAGTACTTGTCCTAAGTCTATGATCATTCTTGGTGAATTGATCAAAGTAATATCCTAATATAAAGAACAAACCTAGGTAGGGGATATAGCTAAATCTATCCGCTAGAAATCCCTGTCCAGCTCCTAATATCTGCAAGAGGAATATAATATTGAAAATGAATACTCCTAAACCAAATACGATATGTTTCTTACCCAGCTTGTGTGCTTTCCATAAGATGAATAGAACGATTGGCAAGGCTATAATACTTCCAAAAATATACCAGGGCAAAGATTCTGGATATGGGTACAAAGGAGATAATTCGTAAGGGACGATAAGTTTTACACAGTATACTATGAATGAATATGCACCAATAAATATCCTTTGAAAAAAGGAAAATTTATCAACATCTTCAATTGACCCTTGTAGATTTAGAAAGTGTATACCAACCAGTCCTGTAGCTAGGGATATGATGAAGTAATGTACTTTAGATAATATGTTTTTGAAACTTAAGTCTTTGTCCATATAATAGTCCACAGCCAGCATAGTCAATGGTAAGGCAACGGCTTGTATTTTAGCCAGACATGATAATATCATTAGACCGGTAATCCATAAAACATCGAATTTATTGGTTGTGATCTTACTACGAATGTATATGTATAATGCCCAAAGAAAGAAGAAGCCAAATAATACATCCTTGCGCTCAGTGACCCATGTCACGGACTCTACTCTCATCGGATGTATACCGAATAGAATGGCGACAAATAGTCCACCCTTCCAACTAAGTCCAAGTAGTAAACTGATGCGATATACTAGAAAAACACAAAGGAGATGAAAGAGGAGATTTTCCCAATGCCATGCTCCCGGATTATCTAATCCAAACATAACCTTGTCCATAGCAAAGGAGAAAATAGTCAATGGGTTATAATTACCAATGACATGTGAGCTGAATATTTCTGATGTCAATGCGGCAAAATCTCCCATGTTGAAGTTTACTACTGCTGGATTTTCAGAAAAATTTTTATCATCATCCCAATTGACAAATTCTAAGCCTCCTACATTGCTGAAACAGATGAATGTTAGGACAATAGCAATCAATCCATACATCCAATAAAAAGGAATACCATTGGATTGAGTTGATTTAGCAATGTCTACAGTAGCAGCGTTTTCTGATTTCTTTAGCTTTCTCTCTGCAGCCCTTCTTTCCTGGCGGCTTGACTTTTTACTTGACATATGGCACTTATGTTATATCTATAAGTGGGTTAATATACGTAGTTTAGTACAAGTCGAGTTAGTCTATAATTAACTTTTAGTGGCTAATGGTGTCGACTCACATTATGAAAATCTAGAATTATTAATTAAAAGGAGGCCTTACATGTCACGAGTAAGGGTGAGACGATGGAGGAAAAAGCAAATAGGAAGGAGTAAATTACTAGATATATTACGAGTCAAGTAAGAAATTGCTTTAGGAGTTGAGGATGTCAGGTCGCCAAACTAGTGGCTGCGGCGAATATAAATAAGCTCTAACGAAGATTTAGTGACGACGTAAGATGCTTTAGAGTGCAAAGCTGAGAAGCTTTTAGATAGACAGCAAAGTAGTCTGCTTGGAGCTGAATGCAGCCTCAGACATTTCGACAAAGGTATATTAATAAAGTACCTATGAACGTATTTTGGATTACTATAGAGAAAGATCATAGAGAAATGTTGAGAGAAGCAGGTTTAATCTAATTAGGTAATAGCATAAAATGGTATATTGATGTAATATGCAGGAATATCACAAAATACAAGCGACGAAAGAATGGATACATAATTTTATTATCCATCATAATATTTGTCCATTTGCCAAGAGGGTATTGGATCATCAAGAGGTACGATATTACGTAGAAAGAGGTGAAAATATAGAGCTTCTCATACTAAGTTTTATATCGAAGCTTAAGACAGAAAAAATTTCTACTTTTTTTCTTTTGTATCTCACTCAATTTCCAGATTATTCAGACTTTTTAGATTTCTACTATACCTCTGAGGCAATATTAGAAGATAGTGATTATGATGCAGAATATCAGGTGGTAGCATTCCATCCAGATTATCTATTCGCTGGAGAAGATGCTAAAGATCCATCACATAAGACGAATAGATCGCCTTATCCTATGATTCATGTATTGCGCAGAGATCAAGTAGAAAAAGCTATTGAATCATACGGAGATACCGATGAAATTTCTAGAAGGAATATTGAATTGTTGAGAAAACTGGGCTAAATAGGAAACGTAAGTTTGTACTGTTCTCGTGCTCAACTTGTATTGAATTATAAGAGATTCTTTAAGCTCATGATCAGGTCGAATATAACAAGGAAATTTGCCTTTATAACTTAGTTTATTTTTTAGGCAGATGTAACTATGTTGAATTTATTGCTTTAAGTAGGACGAACACAGTCGTATTCCACAACCTAAACTTCTCTTCAAGAATTACCTTTTACTGGAATTGGATTTATACCCAAATCCTTTTCTAGGATATCTCTACAGGCTTTTTATCATCAAAGTAAATCCTATCTGCAATCAAAATATAATATCGAACGTACTGATTCATCAGTAACAACATTGTAAAGTTATTAAATAAGAATATTCTAAATGCTAGAGGTTTTCTGAAAACACGAGATTGTTTCTAAGCTGAGTTAATACCATATCTTTAAAGTGGTGTGTCGCCAAATTATAGTAAGTCTTTTTTGGATTAGTATAGTATAGGCTTGGGCGCCTTGGAAACACAAGCTTAAAGTCATATATAATTAGATAAACACTTATTTCACAGTTATTTACTTATTAAATAAATATTTAATGTATATTTACTCATTAGTAGGAATATCTATTTCTACGCAACTTAATAAGCAATAACTATCATTATAGCTGCAATAGATTAATCATCAAGCGGTTATAGTAATAGATAAACTACAAGGCTATGGCTAAGATATTAATCGTAGATGACGACAAAGGGATTCGTAATACACTCAGGGATATACTCGAATTGGAGAAATACAAGGTTGATGATTCATCTGATGGATTAGACGCTATTGTCAAGCTTAAGCAGAATGATTATGATGTGATCATCATGGATATTAAAATGCCTAAGATGGATGGTATGGAAGCGCTGGAGCGAATCCAAATACTTAAGCCAGATATACCTGTGATTATGATCTCTGGTCATGGTAATATAGACACGGCTGTAGATTCTGTAAAGAAAGGAGCATTCGATTTCATTCAAAAGCCGCCAGATCTTAATAGACTTTTCATTACTATCCGTAATGCAATGGACAAATCAAGTTTAATTACAGAGAAAAACACTTTGCAGCGCAAAGTGACTAGGAAGTCAGCAGTACAAGAAATAATAGGTAACTCAGCTCCAATTCAATTTATAAAAGAGACTATAGATACAGTAGCTCCTACAGAGGCAAGAGTACTAGTCACGGGATCTAACGGAGCTGGTAAGGAGTTAGTAGCAAGATGGCTACACGAAAAGAGTAATCGTAACGCTAATCCTATTGTAGAAGTAAACTGTGCAGCGATACCTTCTGAACTTATAGAGTCGGAGTTATTTGGTCATGAAAAAGGATCATTTACCTCAGCTCATAAGCAGCGTATAGGAAAATTTGAGTTAGCCAGCGGTGGCACTCTATTCCTAGATGAAATAGGAGATATGTCACTTTCTGCTCAAGCCAAGGTATTGAGAGCTTTACAAGAAAGTAGGATAACAAGAGTAGGTGGGGAGAAAGAGATCAGAGTTGATGTCAGAGTAGTAGCCGCAACTAACAAAGATTTAAGAGCTGAAATTAGTAAAGGTAAATTCAGAGAGGACCTTTATCATAGACTAGCTGTAATACTGATTGATGTTCCTGCACTGAACGATAGACGAGAAGATATACCTCAGTTGGTAGAGCATTTCGTAAAGAATATCTGTTCAGAATACGGTACTCCTATAAAAAAAGTAGATGCTACCGCTATGGAACTACTCAAAGGGAATAACTGGACAGGAAATATAAGAGAGTTAAGAAACGTTGTAGAAAGGCTAATAATATTGAGTGGTGATCAGATAGGCAAAAAAGACGTGCAAAACTATGTAGTCAATAATGCTGATAATAGATCAAAATTGCAATCTATTTTAGATCAGTTTGATAGCGAGGAAAAGTTCATCGAATTTGCCAGAGAACAATTTGAAAAGTATAAAGGTGTGCCTGCTTAATCACTGGCATATTCTATAAAATAATAAAGACCTAAATAGTGATGGGAAGTTCATTGTTTAGGTCTTATTCTGTCAGTCAATAAGTTGGCGGGCTATTAAAAAAAAAGATAAAATAATAATATTATGAGTGGTGAAAACGAAATCAAAAAGGACGAAACTGGCGTACATAGAAAACAATGGACAAAGCTAGAAGGAGAGAATAGTTGGACTATGTTCAAAGTGTTAGCAGAGTTTGTAGATGGATTTGAAACATTGAATAAATTGGAGCCATGCATCTCAGTATTCGGTAGCGCGAGAACTAAACCAGAAGATCCATATTACCAATTGGCGGTAGATGTAGCGAAGAGATTGGTTGAAGCAGGGTTTGGAGTAATCACTGGTGGCGGTCCAGGAATCATGGAAGCCGCAAACAAAGGGGCATATATGAATGGAGGACTTTCTGTAGGCTTAAATATCAACCTTCCATTTGAGCAATCACACAATCCATATATAGATCCAGATAAGAATATTGATCACAGATATTTCTTTGTACGTAAGGTGATGTTCGTAAAGTATGCACAAGCTTTTGTAGCTATGCCAGGAGGTTTTGGTACACTAGACGAGCTTTTCGAAGTGTTGACACTGATACAGACTAAGAAAATAACAAACGTTCCTGTGATTCTAGTAGGTAAAGAATTTTGGCAAGGATTAGTTGACTGGGTCAAAAATACTATGCTAGATAAGTATAACAATATAAGTGCTAAAGATATGGATATGATTCCTATAACCGACGATGTTGATGAAGTGGTTCAGATTATAGAAGACTTTTATGATAAAGGAAAACATGTTATCAAGCCTAACTACGATATGTAATTATAAGAAAGTAGTGAAGAAATAATAGTAGCTAAAGTGATTAATTTAAATTTCACTATTTTTATTTAGGTATTGCTCTTGATTTGACTATTTTATTTGCTGATGTCGCTTATAGTTTCAGATCGACAAATTGGATTAAAGGAGATGATATTGGAACGAATAAAAATAGCTTCTTGGTTGATATTGAGATTAGACTAGAAATTTAATAAATCAGTTTACGCTGTCTTATATAGGAATAAGTAAAGTCTTTTTTAGAATTATTTATAGTCATGTTTTTTAATTTAGTGAGAATGCCAACTATGCAGTTAGTATCATTTAATGCCGCATTAACTGTATTGTAGTTTTAGGATTTAGTATTCTCCAGACCCATTATTGCCAATCTTCTTTTAGGCGCTCGTTCGAGTACTTTTTCAAACTGTTGGCGAGCTTCTTTTTTTCTGTCTTTTTCTACTAACCATTCACCGTATAATTCAAAAGATGGTTTTACAATATTTGGTGGTCCGTAGTTGTAAGTTGTAGTTTCTTCTGCTTCTGTAGCTTGTTGCATCCATTTTTCGGCAGTTTTTTCATTCTTGTTAAGCAGGGCAGAAAATGCCATTAACTCATATTTTAGGACCTTGATACTATTTACCTCATTCACAGATGGAGGTTGTAAGTATCTAGATATGCCACTACACATTTTAGGTGTACCGATTACCATTTGAGTCTCTGAATCAGTTTGCATTATATTAAGATCATTGATTGCAGCATTTAAGGAATTCTTATTTCCCTCCATATATGCCGACATTCCTTGAGTAAAAATTTGAACTCCTTGAGTCTGTAAATTCAATTTTTCTAAGTCAACAATATCATTGGCTATAGAATCTATCCAATTACCAGACTCCGTAAGGTAATCCGCTTTCATCATAATGTAGTGTGCGCGAGCTTTACTAGATGGCTTTTCTTCGCAATATTGTTTCATGTCATACACCATCTCTCTGGCTTTTTCAAAATCTCCTTTTTGCAAATATCCATACATTAACCATTTAAAAGCATGGTAGCCTCTAGCGTCATTATCTAGTTCTTTTTTCTTCATTCTGACTACGCTAGCTTCGTAACTAGCGATATTAGAATTGATAACTTCATCCCACATACCTAGTGCTACGAAAATATGAGAAGGCATGTGCAAAGCATGTTCTGCATCTGGTGCAACTTTAGAATATCTATTTGCTGCATCTAGAGCTAATGTCGCATGGTCTGGATCATCATACGAATGAATCAAATAATGTAATGCACCTGGGTGATGAGGATTTTCACTTAATATACTCTGAGCTATTTTTGCACCTACTTCATAATTGTCGTCATCTTTTCTGCTTTTAGATGATCCTAGTAATGATAGTGCATAGAATGCAGCAACTTCATGGTGTTCTGGATACTTCTTATATAGTTTTTCCATGTGATTTTTGTATGCTATATCTAGCTCATTTTTATCACCGATGGTATATAAAATTTCAACACCCTCCAATAGATCGAATTCGAGAGGTGTCTTTGCCATTGTGAGTCTATCTTTTTTTGTGTCAGCCAATTTCTTAAGTGCTGCAGTCCCTTCTTCACTATATCTCTCTTTCCAAAGTGGGTGATTAAATGTCATCGCTTCCCCCCAATAAGCCATTACAAAATTAGAATCTATTTGCTGAGCTTTCACAAATTTATCGGCAGCATCTTCAAACTCAAAACTGTGTAACAATAATAATCCTTCATGAAAATAAGGAGCAGCTTCCTCTGAACTACTCACTTTGAATTCAATTTCTCCTAAGTTGGTATCTTGATGTGATGTTGCTTGCTTATCTCCGCATTGAACGAAAAGAACGACAATGAATAAGATGTGAATTAAATTTTTCATGGTCATAATTTATACCCAAATGTAAGAAATAAAAGTAGGCTATAGTTAGAGTATCAAAAGAGGTGGGACTTCTTTTAGTTCTAATTATTAGCATTTACTCGATATAAACTAATCGAACAGTACCCATCTAACACCATACCTGAATGTGAAATCATATTGAGGATGATTTTCAACTTGATAATTGATATCTTTGTCGCTACTCCAGAATTCTGTAATATTCTGCACTTGCAGGAACATTCTAAATGATTGTACTTTGAATGAAATAAAGAAATCTGTGTCAGGATAGAATTGCAATGGATTTACACCTTCATGAAATCTACCTATAACAGGTATAAATCTCTGAGCAGTATACTCAGGCACTAATCTAGTCTGTACTCCTATTCGCAGGTTCATATTTTTATGGAATATATCACCATCCCAATAGAATTTATGAGTACTCATATAATTAGGTAGATCAATCAAATCTTCGCTCAATATCTGATACTGTAGATAGTTGTCCATGTGCCATCCTCCCCATATTAGATGTATCTGCGCATTGAGTTGAGTAGTAGATAATATTTCCTCTAGTTGATAGGGTAACGCATTATAGCCCCAAAGAATAGGGTTGTTCTCAAATGTTTGCTTGAGAGAAATTATTGTGTTGAGCTTAGGTATATTGAGTGCACCGTAGAACTTAGATCCAAATGGCTTACTAAAATCATTGTCAAATATTTTGACATCATTAATCCAGAATTCATCTTCTATTAATTCGATAGATCGTCTAAACAGATTAGCACCACCTTTTAGTGTTGCCCAGTCTTTTATTTTCAGATTTACATAACCATCTAAATCGAACGATCCAGCATTAGCACCTAAGCCTATAGATCCTTTGCTGTAAAGCTGCAGTGATTTGACAAAAGGAATACTTACATTATATTTTAGGCTAAGGTCATTGATTGTACTATCTCTATTAGCTTGACTTATTTTATGCCTGTCATACTGCAAGCCTAATTTACCTTGATATCCATTAGGTCCAATACCATGTAAATATGCCGCTTGTGATAGATTGTTATCTGTAATATAGGTTCGAGCACCTCTAGTGTCGGTAAGATATTTTTGATATAGTAATGTATCGGTAGAGCTATTAGTAAGGACATCGTCATAGTTCCAGTAGTTCCAATCATACTCTAGATCGTATTGCAGTTGTAGGTTCCAGTTAGTACTATCTGGAGAGGCTAACTTATAGTAATTCGAGAATCGTATTCCTCTCTGTTGATATCTGGTATTGGCATCTGTTAGATTAGTGGGAATGGCCGTTCGGAATTCAGCAAATTCGGTTCCGAATAAAGTATCTGTAGTAATGCCTCCGTTTTGCTCTTCAGTATTTACGTTTGACACGAAAGTGAAAAATAAATTATACTTATCTGTGGGAGACTGAAACCAAAGTCCAGTGCCAAAGTTGGTTGTACGCGCACGCTGTTCAGAGTAAAATCCTAGATTTGAAAATCGCTGATAATTAATACTTAACTGGATTCCATCTTCAAAATTTCTAGTAAAGTCTGTCTTTAGACTCAGATTCTGCAGATTACCAATAGTAGAAAAATAAAGGTCTGATATCGCCCTATTAGTTTTGTAGTATTTAAACCTGTCTATAGTAAAGTTGTAAGTATCATACTCATGAAATCCACTGTGAAATCCAGTGACTTGAGATGGTGTATATAATAAAGGATGACTAGCCGAAGCTACTGTACCTAAGTTGGCACTTGGCTTAGATGGATCTCTTGCTGGATCGGAGTAAGACAAATTTTGATCTAGAGTAGTATCTCCAAATTCTCGGAGATTAGATATATCTTGTAATGTAAAGTACTTGAATATTGTACTATCCACTACATTGGGGTCCTTACCGATCTGTAAGCTATCAAAGCCATTTAAGTCATCTTTACGTCTTATACCTAGTTCATCATCTGATGATAAGATATCACGCTGAGCCACTACACTTGTACTTAAGGTACATAGTAAGGTTATACATATAACTAGTCTAAAAGATTGATGGATGTGCAAGATGTGATTAATCATTTATTAGTAAAAATTTGTAGTCTATAGTATATGTAAAATAGATTACGATGGTAAAAGTACATATTTTGCGAACGATGCTTGACTACAGTTGGTGTATTATAGAAGGGTTAAAATTGCAGATATATTTTTAGAGGTCTAGGTCCAAAAATAAAAATGACTCTAGCCGACGTTTATTGACTTTAATTTCATTTTAATAGAGAAAGCTCTCGACAATGCGACTTTTCCTCTATCTTAATTGTATTATTAGTACAATTCTAGTTGCGTAGCCGCTAGATTTGTTTTTAAGCAATCATAAAAAATAAGCAATCATGGGAAATTTAATAGTATTTGCACCTTTTACATTTTTGATATTAATTCTCCTGCTGACTGGACTATTTACAGTAAAGCAAGAGACATTTGCCATTGTAGAGCGATTTGGAAAATTTCATTCTATAAAGAATCCTGGATTAAATTTCAAAATTCCTTTCTTCGATAGAGTGGCAGGTAGAGTCAATATGAAGATTCAACAGCTAGACGTAATGGTTGAGACTAAAACTTTTGATGACGTATTCGTTAAAACTAAGGTATCTGTACAATTTAAGATTCAAAGAGATACGATTTACGATGCTTTCTATAAACTCGAGATTCCTTACGATCAGATTACATCATATGTATTCGATGTAGTCAGAGCAGAGGTGCCCAAGATGAAACTTGATGATGTATTTGTTCGCAAAGACGATATAGCTGTGGCCATTAAGAGAGAGCTCGCAGAAGCTATGAATAACTATGGATACGGGATCGTGAAAGCACTCGTTACAGATATCGATCCTGATATAGCAGTAAAGAATGCAATGAACAGAATTAATGCTGCCGAGCGCGAAAAAACAGCTGCAGAGTACGATGGAGAGGCAGAGAGAATTCGTATTGTAGCCAAAGCAAAGGCAGAAGCAGAAAGCAAAAGGCTACAAGGGCAAGGTATTGCTGATCAGCGTCGTGAAATTGCAAAAGGTCTTGAGGATTCAGTAGATATGCTCAATAAAGTAGGAATTAATTCCCAAGAAGCATCTGCACTGATTGTAGTTACACAACACTATGATACGTTACAGAGTATGGGGGAAAACGTAAATAGTAATTTGATATTATTACCTAATAGTCCGACATCTGGATCTGATATGCTTTCCGAAATGGTAACATCATTTACTGCATCTCAGCAAATGGGAGAGGCCATGAAAGCCGGCAAGAAGAAGAGAGATACTTTAATATCAAAAGACAAAAGTAGTTAAAGAGCGATTTTCTTATAAGAAAGGATTCTAAGAAAAGCCCCAGCTTTGGCAAAATAATTTAATTATCAAAGTATCGATTAGATTAATTAATCTATCATCAATGCATCCTCATGATTTTTTTGTTGGCACCACTACCGGTTTTGCCACTAGTACTGGAGAAGCTATAAAGGAAGCTTGCCATAAGATACCTTCCAAGGGTATTTATTGTTTCATTCTGTACGTAGTTGGCATTACTCGTACGGATTATACTTTGATTTTGGTTGAGTAAGTCGTGTGCAGATAGTCTAAATTCTCCCTTATCGCCTTCCAAGAAATATTTGCTGATACTAGCTGTCCAAATTGGAATGGTCTCTGTTGGAGAGAAGTTTTGCTCAGAGTAATGGCGGACATCCAAATCCGAGGCAAATGACCAAGACTTGACAGCATCTAATCTTGTTCCTACCCTGTAAGACTGATTCAGATAGCTTAGATTTTGCTCAGTATTTTCTGAATATATGTTCGTATTTTGTGTAAGTCTGGCCGTACCGCTGATAGAGAAATTATCTTTATTTCTGTTTTCTATTGTAAATCCTATGGAAGTGTTAAATCTATTCACATCATTTTTTGCAGTATTAATGAATTGAATTGAATTTTGATAAGTGTTATTAGTAAAAAGTCTGATTTTAGCGCCTAGCGATCTTAATGGTCTCGAGTAACTAAGATTAGTTCTTATACTGAGATCATCAGTTACATTGATAGGCGATGTAGTCTGAACGAAATTTTCATCTATGGAAGTTTGGTTGATGATGTTGTTGCGAGCGTAATTTATTGTTACAAATGCGAATAGACTAGAGAAATTGAATTGGTCCCACTTGATATAATTCATCCTCAAATTATGTCTGTACTCTACTTCTAAATCTGGATTTCCTTGATAGAGATTCAATGGGTCCGTTTGATCAAGAACTGGCTGCAGTTGCTCAATCGTAGGTTGGTTAACACTTGTTCTGTATCTAAAAGAGAAATTGTGACCTCTGTCTATCTCATATCTAAATCGCGCTGTTGGCAGTATCGCTAAATTGCTATTGTCTATTACTGAATTGATATCAGATAGTTCTCCATCTAATTGTGATTGTTGCAAGTATGTACCCAGAGAAAGAGAACTTTTATCTCCTTCTTTTTGCCAAGCAAGGCCATATCTATTGTAAGAGTAGTCTCTTGAATATCTAGTAGAAAGTATAGTGTTGAGTACTTCCATATCGTTATCGATATCGTATACATCGGTCACTACATCGTTACTAGTATTGCTTCTGCGATAGTTGTAATCTAGATATTGTCCACTTCCTAGCGGCTGAGTCAATGTCGCATCTACACGGTATGAATTCTCGTCATCAGATTCTAGTTGTCGCTGCAGCAGTATCTGCCTTACATCCATATTTGGATCAGAAGGTGCAAAATCGTTGTCAGAATTTAGATTGCCATTAGCATCGTTGTCTGTTTGGTTGAGTGTACCTTCAAGGGTAACTACCCAAGGTACATTCGATCCTAGTCTTTTGCGGTAAAGAAGAGAACCAGACGGTGTCATCTGATCTGCATTGCTTTGATAGTTCGTATTTCCAGTGTTGGCTAAAGAGCCTTCTTTGTTAGTATTAGCACTTAGTTCTTTACTGTTAATGTTCCCATCGTTGATATTTAGTGAAGAATTTAACCTGATATCTTGCGTTGAATCTATTTCTTGCTCTATTCTTAAGTTGATGGTGTGGCTTCGGTTCTCGCTTATCTGATCTAGCTCATCATCAGAAAAGAAGCTTCTGCTTTCATTGATAAATGTTTCTCTATTTGTTTGGCTGAATATATTGCTTGCTATATCATTGACAAAGTAACTGAGGCTTATCTCAGTCTTTGGTGTGAGATCATAATTAAAGTTGATACCACTCGCACCAGTATCTACATAGCCATCGCTCAGTCCTTGATTCATACTAATGCCACTTTTACCTTGGCCGCCTCCGCCACGACCCCATCCTCCGATGCTTGACATGAAGCTGTAATACTCCTTTGTTGAGAAACCCTGTTCATTGATATTATTGAGATTTCCAATAATGGAAAGCTGCGACTTTTTAGAAAATCTATTGACATTACCACGCAATTTAAATCTCGTTTCTTCCTCACCATGTTCATATCCTGCGCCTACTTCTACATTTCCAAAGAATCCTTTTTTATAATCTTCTTTTAGTTCTAGATTCATTGTTTTAGTTCGTTCGCCATCATCTACTCCCGTAAATTCTGCTCTATCAGATTTTTGGTCAAAGAATTCTACTTTATCGATGGCTTTGGCAGGTAAGTTTTTGGTGGCTATACTTGGATCATTGCCAAAAAAATCTTTACCATCTACCGTTACCTTTTGGACTTCTTCGCCTTGGGCGACTATCGTACCATCCTCTTCTACCTCTATTCCTGGCATCTGCCGCAGTAAATCTTCGACTACATCGTTGGGCTGAGTTTTAAATGCATTGGCGTTGTAAACTATGGTGTCTTTCTTTACCTCTATAGGTATAGTTTCTCCTTTGACGACTATTTCTTCTATCTGATTAGATGCTAGACTAAGTTGGATATTTTTGACATCTACTTTTTTATTAGCTCCAGTGACGGATTTTTGTTCACTGTACTGCTCATATCCAAGATAACTCACTTGTAGTAGATAAACTCCTTTCTCTATATTTCTTACTATAAATCTACCATCATTAGTTGATAATGCAAATCCAGCCATAGTACTATCGATTTGGGAGAGTACAACTACTGTCGCACTTGGTAGAGGCTCAGTTTGCTGATCAGTAATATATCCCTCTATCGAGTAAGATTGACCAAATAATGTAAGTGATACGATAGTTAGTATTATTGAGTATAATATTTTCATTTTTTCGCCTTGATGTTTTATAGTGGAGTTGAAGTAGGTGTAGTTGTTTTATCCGCGAAAAAGAAACTTTCGCATACCTTTACCTTTTCCTCCATATTCCTCTTCCATCTCTTTCATTTTCTCTTTACGTATTTTGGACCATTCTTCTTGGCTTACTTCTTTTCCTTCTGTTGGTGCCACTAGTATACTCGAACCTACCTCGCCTAATTGTACGTCTGTGGCTGTAATTTCTCGTTCTCCATCATTGATATTCATATGGAGTATTACGCCTGGCAATCCTGTATAGTCACCAGGTCCAGCTTGTACAGGTATCATAGGAGTAAACCATGCTACGATTTGAGTCGTACTATCTTGCCATGTCGCTTCTTGGCATAGGTATGATCCTACTTGCTTATTTTTGCCAGTCATTTTCCATTTGTATTTTTCTGGCTTTCCGGTCACTAGAAATTTTTTGCCCATTAGATCTCTTGTCGCCACTACGCTATTAGTACTAAGATCAACGAATCTTTTCTCTTGACTTTTTCGACCTCTCATGCCCCTCATTCCTCTTTTTCCACCTTTTTTAGCTCTTTCGGCCTCTTTCTTTTCATTCTTTACTGCCTCGTACATCACTTTGCTGTCACCGAATGTAAGCTTATGGTTGGATTCACGAAACTCAGGAATCTTATCCTTCATTCCTTCCCATTCAATCGGAAGATTCATATGAATATTGATTTTCTGTGTATATAGTATAGTGCCGCTAGTGTTTTGAGCATTTGTTACTATGCAGCTGCATAGCATGATTATTATAGCCATCAACATATGGTGTTTGTTATTATGCTTCATAAAATAGTTTATGTGTTTTTATAATTATACTCTAAATGTAGTCAAAGGTTTAATAGCTATGAACAATATTAATAGCATCTTAACATTTTGGAGATTTACGTTTTACGCCACCTGTAGATATTTGTGCTTTAACTTATGTATAACTATTGAAATAAAGCTATTGATTTTCAAACAATGTTTTTTAATTAAGTTTGGGTGTTCGCAGAGCTAGCCGTTTTTTTTATACTAAAATATTCAATTGATTTAAGAGTATAACGCATCAATTTTGTACGTAATCTTCATTATTTCAATAGCAAGAAAACTAAATTGGAAAGTATAAGGATGTGTCGATAAGTAAAGCATTTAATTAATAAGAATGCATATTGGATACGATGCATCATTTTGTTTAGTTTTCGATCGATAACACTTTACTCTATGCAGATGATTGTCATAACGTTGCACTCATGTAATTTTATTTCACATTTTTTTTAATTAATAGCTGCCAACACATATAATACAAGGAATATTGAAACTTGCTGTTAACTGCACTTTTAATTATCTTTCTCTAGGACGAAATATAATTCTAAAGAATTAACCAAGAATAAGTTGTTGATTATCTCCCCATGCTTTCTTAATGATATATCCGATGGTGAGGAATTGAGGATGAGGTGGCTATTCTCAACGATTTAATTTACTAGTAACTGTTGTCAATTAAGTCACACGGATACGATTGGACGGAGTTGTTTAGATGTAAAATTCGTTATATAGGTTAGTATGTAGTTTCCATTGATAATTTTATGCGATAAAATATTTATGATGTGATACTAGGAACTATAGTAAGGCTCTACTTAAAGAAGAATTGCCTTATTAATGTGTGTGGAATAAGGAGTACAAAGTATTGCCCATTATCTGAACGCCCAGGGTTCGATATGTTGCGAAGACTTAGATATAAGGTTCCTAACCGTATGTTTGAGCACCCACACTATGACTAAATACTGACGTACCACATATCATTCGTTCCGAGTAAAAAATTAATTTTGTGCATCTATGGCAAAAAGAAAGGTATATGATGATAAAGTCAAACTGACTAAGAAGAATGTCGGAGACGCTTTAAAGGTATTTAAATATATCAAGCCTTACATGGGTTACTTTATTGGTGGTATGATCTTTTTGGTCTTAGGATCACTCATGTTTATGGTGTTTCCTGGTGCGGCTGGAGAGATGGCTAATGTGGCTAACGGCACACCTAAGCAAAATTTTGATTTTACGGTGTCTGACTATGGTTGGATCTTTTTGATCGTGGTAGTAGGGCAAGGTGTGTTTTCTTACTTCCGTACCGTTTTATTTGCAGTAGTATCTGAGCGAGGGATGGCAGATTTACGGAATGATCTCTATGCGAAGATCATTACACAGCGAGTTTCATTTTTCGAGGAGCGTAGAGTGGGAGAGTTGACATCACGTATTACTGCGGATGTAGAGCAGTTGCAGAGTGCCTTTTCTGTTACGCTAGCAGAATTCGTTAGACAGATTATTACTTTAGTAGTCGGCATTAGTATTCTAGTTTATCTTACACCTACACTTAGTCTGATAATGTTCTTAACGTTACCTGTAGTGGTGATCATCGCCATGATATTTGGAAGGTACATACGTCAGTTATCTAAAAAAAGGCAAGATCAATTGGCGGAGACAAATACGATTGTAGAAGAAACATTCCAGTCATTTACCGTAGTGAAATCATTTGCAAATGAGTGGTATGAATCCGCGAGATATGCTAAGTCTGTAGACGAGATAGTAAAGATTTCATTGAATTTTGCAAAGGTCAAAGGACTATTCTTTGTTTTTATTCTTACAGTACTTTTTGGAGCTATATTTTTCATCTTGTGGAGAGGAGCACTTATGGTCCAAGATCCAAATGTAGATATGGAAGTAGGAGATCTATTTTCATTTATTTTATACACAACTTTTATTGGTGGTGCGATTGCTAGTTTTGGTAGTTTGTTTACATCATTGGCTAGTGCTATAGGTGCAACTGAACGTGTCCAATCCATACTAGATAGCGAAGGGGAGATCAACATAGACGATTATATAAACGAACCAGAGATAAATCTCAATGTAGATATCGAGTATAGAGATGTAGAGTTTTCTTATCCTACTCGAAAAGATATGCAAGTGCTCAAAGGCATCAACCTTCATATTAAAGCTGGAGAGAAAGTAGCTCTCGTAGGCCAATCTGGCTCAGGTAAGAGTACGATCGTTCAGTTGTTGATGAAATTCTATGATCTAGATAAGGGAGAAATAGTAGTAGGTGGTAAATCGTTAAAAGAATATCCACTTACAGCATATAGACGTGGAATAGGTGTCGTACCTCAAGAGGTAATCCTATTTGGTGGTACTATCAAGGAGAATATCCTTTATGGAAATCCTAAATCAACAGATGAGCAAATCCTCGAAGCTTCTAAGCAATCTAATAGCCAAGAATTTATTGAGAGATTTCCGGAGGGACTTGAAACCGTAGTTGGAGAGCGTGGGGTCAAACTTTCTGGAGGTCAGCGTCAAAGAATAGCTATCGCTAGAGCAATACTTAAAGATCCTAAGGTGCTTTTATTGGATGAAGCAACCAGTTCATTAGATGCGGAGTCGGAGAGAGTGGTGCAAGAGGCGCTAGATAGATTGATGGAAGGGCGTACATCGATCATCATTGCACATAGACTTTCCACCATAAGAGATGTTGATTGTATATATGTGTTAGATGAAGGGAAGATCGTAGAGAAGGGTACTCACGATGAGCTATATACCAAAGAAAACGGCGCATATCAGCAGCTCGCTAAGCTACAGTTTGACAATAAATCGATCTAAATTCCCACTATTGGCGGTAATATTTGCTTCTACACTACAGTTATACTAATATATCTCTGAGATATAAAGGATAATGAAGTCGAAATGTCTACTAATCACTAAGTTAGATAAAGACTAAGTATTACTTTTATATTACCTATAATTTGATCACCGAAAAATAATAAATTAAATTGCCATACTATATGAAGCAAGTATTCCTCATGACAGCATTGATATGTACTACTTATATCCTCAATGCACAGTTCGGCTATGGTTTTACAGTATCTAATGATATCTACAGTTGGTATCAAAACCCAGAAAGTATAGGGCCTAATGAGGAACTTTTAGATGTTCATGAAGGAAATGGATCTTTATTACTTAACCTTGGTATGGGTCCGAAGATTTGGATTGGTGCTCCCAAGTTTTCTTTCTCACTCGAAGCACAGGCCAAAATCGGTTTATTTGGACTAGCAGTTAAAGACTTCAAGGGATTGGGTAATCATTCGATTCCGGTAGTTGGAAGACTCAATTTTGGTGGACTGTCTGGATTGGATAAAGAAGGGAAATTTGGATGGTCTATTGGTGGGGGTGTTCAATGGAATAAGACTGAATTATTTTACACACTAAATGATTATACTCTATTGGGAGTAGACAGAAACTACTTCAAGACATATGTAGGTCAAGTGGCTTATGGATTTGGTCTCAGTGGATTTACTATTCATGCTGTACTTGGAGTTGGGTATAATCCAGATACCGAGGCTCGCTCTTTTAATTTTGGTCTACAGTATGATTTTAATCTACCTAAATTGAAAAAGATATCTAACCCAGAAAGTGAATTATAAATCGCGCTTTTATATTGGTCTATTCTGCATGAGTAGACCACAGCATAAAACTATTCTATGAATAAATTTTCATTACAACCTTTCAATACATTTGGAGTAGATGCACAGTGCAGTAATCTGATAAAGATTTACAGCGAGCAGGATATCTACGATACCCTACTTACATATGGAGATCCATATAAAGTAGTCGGTGGAGGTAGTAATATATTACTTGCTGGAGATATAGAGGCTACTGTGATGCTTAATCAGATCAAGGGCATACAAGTTATCGATGAAGATGATAATCACGTATTGGTAACTGTGGGCGGTGGTGAGAACTGGCATAATCTAGTTATGTGGTCTATTAGTCATAACTTATCAGGATTACAAAATCTATCTCTTATACCTGGCTCAGTTGGAGCAGCACCAATACAAAATATTGGAGCCTATGGCGTAGAGCAATCTTCGTGCTTTCATAGCCTGAGAGCTATATCTCTGACTTCCGGACTGACAAAGTTGTATTACAGAGAGGATTGTAAGTTTGGATATCGTGATAGTATATTTAAAAAACTAGATGCTGGTAAATACATTATCACTCACGTATCATATATGCTGAGCAAAGAAGTCAATATCAATGTAAGCTATGGCGCAATCCGTAATGAATTGAATAATAGAAAGATAGAAACACCAACATTAAAGCAAATCAGTAATGTGATATGTGATATAAGAGCTTCTAAATTGCCAGATCCAATAGTAGTTGGTAACGCAGGTAGCTTCTTTAAAAATCCAATAGTCACAATAGAAGCTTACGAATCTTTGTTGCAGAAATATCCTGAAATAGTGGCTTTCCCGTTTGGTGATCAGATGAAGCTATCTGCAGGATGGCTTATCGATAGAGCGGGTTGGAAAGGTCATAGCCAGAATGGTGCAGGAGTGTACAAAAATCATGCACTTGTCCTCATTAATGATGGCACTAATAGCGGTGGTGATATATGGCAACTCGCTATGGATATACAAGCTGACGTATTAACTAAATATGGAGTAGAGGTTGCACCAGAGGTGAATGTTTGGGGTTAATTGGTTTGTTCTACGCTTCTTCCCACTATTCCTTGATGCATCATATTTCCTACAATATTCTGACAGTTTGTTGAGTTAGCTTTATAGATATTTTTTTTCACATTTCTAAAGGTTTAATGCAAAAACAGCTCAAGGATTGTCTTGTATAAAATGCTTAATACCATCGTTGGTAAACCATGGTCGATAATCTCGACATTCTCCTTCATTACCTCTCTATAAAATTCCCAATCAAAGTCTGTATTATATTATCTGTACAGTTATCATTAATGGTATCTCTCGTATTGCTTGAGGATATGACAATTGCTAAAAGAATGAAGAACAGATTTTTCAAAATATATCAATGTAGTAAATAGCATGATATTTATAAAGACTATGCTTAGCGCAAGAAGGGTGGACTAAAGGTGAGAGGATTACCATTTTATTGCAATTTAAGCATCATAGCACTGCATATTGATAATAAATTCTCATAGGTTTACGTCTTAATAAGGTTGACTCTTTTGAGAGACATATTTTTTGTCATTTAGATTTAGTAATAAGCATGAAGATTACGTACATTTTAGCCATTTTTTCTTTTACAATATTGATGACTAGCTGTGGAGCTGGAAAGTATGCCACTAAGGCCCAAGAGGGAGAGGTAGAAATGTCCTTAAATAAGGGGATGTGCTTTGGAAAATGCCCTGTGTATAGCATAAAGGTTATGAAAGGTGGTAGTGTAGAATTATCTGCTCGTAAGTTTGTTGAAGGAAAGAAAGGTCTTTATCGTAAAAAACTAGATAAGAGCTCTTACAAAGATCTTCTCAAAGTATTCAAAGAATCTAACTACACACAATTTTTAGCTGAGTACGCTTCTAATATACCCGATTTACCGATGGTGACGATAGGGTATGTTGCAGTAGATACTTTAGCTCTTGTGCGTGGTAAAGAAGAGAGACCTTCTGCACTCATGCAACTGCAGTACAAAATGGAAAGACTAGCACAATCCGAAGGTTGGGATTTAATAAAAGAATATACAAGGTCAGATATAGAAGAACAGGAGGAAAAGCCCAAATACATTTTATCCGAAATCATCATTCTACCTAATCCCGGCACAATGTTACCAAGATGGTTCAAGAGTTATGAAGAGCTAGGTGTAAGAGTATTAAAAAGAATCACACCCAATCAAAATTATTGGCTAATTACATATGATCAAGGTAAAGTAAAGCCTGAAAAGATGTTGGCGATGCTCAAAGCAGATGAGTCAATTATGGAAGCAGAATTCAATAAAGAAACTTCAACAAGAGAAGACCGCTAGTTAGTAGCCCAATAAGAAGAACAATGAGATCACTGTGGTGGAAAATATTAGGATCAATTATCTTTCTCTATGTCATCATAGTAGGTATGTGTACTCCTATGAAGCCGGGATTTATTGGTGATGTGGTCCCTTTTCTACATAAAGCTGGTACAGAAGCTAAATTCTCCGTTACTGGTTATAATACACATTTCACACAACCTGATACCAAGGCTTGGCTTAAGTTAGACTCGAGCTCTTTAGTTGAGATTGATGCTATTAAAGCTAATTCGGACGTGGATGTAATATTCAGTGTGCAGTTACCTACTTATCTGCCTACTCAAGACAGTACATTAGATGCTACTTTGCTAGTGTCAAATAGTATAGATGGGATAGCGATACTTCCAGGGGCACTATTCATCACTCAGGATACGATAGACCCATCTGTGGAAAGTTACAATAATATTTCGAGCATAGATTTTCCTAGATACGATGGATTTGCATTTCCATTTAGATCGACATTGCATGAGACGGTAAGAAATACCTTTTTTCATGTAGCTATATGGTTTGCTATGTATACTGTACTTATAGTTGGACTTATATATAGTATCAAGTATTTGACGAGACCAAGCATGCGTAATGATATTATTGCTAGTTCTTTTACTGAAGTAGGAGTGCTATTAGGATTCTTAGGGATATTTACGGGCAGTGTGTGGGCGAGATATACTTGGGGAGCATTCTGGACGACAGATGTCAAGCTTAATACGGCTGCATCATTCATACTAATATACTCGGCATATTTGGTTTTGCGTGCTTCTATGCCTGATCAAGATCGTAGAGCTAAAGTATCAGCTGCATATAATATATTCGCTTTTGCTACTATGGTTCCATTGATTATAATTATTCCTAGACTGACTGATAGTCTTCATCCTGGCAATGGAGGTAATCCAGCGCTGGGCGGAGAGGATTTAGATAATACATTGAGGATAGTATTTTACCCTGCTATTATTGCAATTACGTTATTGTCGGTATGGATATCATCGCTGGTAAGCCGATTAAGGTTGCTGAAGGATGACTATATGAGTCGTAGATAGTGTATTTTATACGCTTACTAAAGTGATGAAAGTATTACAAATTAATATTAAAAAATACTTTGGAAGTCAGAAAAAAGAGACCAAATTAGCGTTCCAATTAGTTGAGTACCGCAATTGATTACAACATAGCATGCTTGCAGTAGAAGTAAGCACAAAGCGAATATGAAAAACAAGCAATTCCTTCTTAGTATCTTTTTAGTGATACTTTCTATAAATCTCTTATTAGCCGAGTCAGGCTCGATAGATTTTCTACGTAGTACAGGTAAAATATATAGTGTAGTCGCTGTGATAGCGGTTATCTTCTTAGGTATAGTATGGTACTTGTTTAGACTTGATAAAAAAATTACGAAACTGGAAAAAGAAATTTACAATGAAGAAAAAAGATAATCTTAGTTTCTACGAAAACGTTCAGCGCAACTTCGATAATGCTGCTTCTCACCTCACATATCCAAAAGGTATATTAGAGCAGATTAAAGAGTGTAACGCGGTTTATCAGATGCGTTTTCCTGTAAAGATCGGCAACAAAATAGAGGTTATCGAAGCGTATCGGGTTCAACATAGTCATCACAGATTACCAACTAAGGGTGGTATTAGATTTAGCCATCATGTAAATCAAGATGAGGTAATGGCCTTAGCTGCATTGATGACATATAAATGTGCTATCGTAGATGTACCATTTGGTGGCGCCAAAGGTGGTGTGAAGATCAGTCCTAGAGACTACTCAGTGGAATCGCTAGAGAAGATCACTCGTAGATATACAGTTGAGCTTATTAGAAAGAATTTTATAGGACCTAGTAACGATGTACCTGCACCAGATTATGGAACAGGTGAGCGTGAAATGGCTTGGATTCTAGATACTTATACGACGTTTAAAAATGGTAGCGAGATAGATGCGGCAGGATGTGTGACTGGTAAGCCAGTAAATCAAAGTGGTATCCAAGGTCGGACAGAAGCTACTGGACGTGGAGTATTCTATGGATTGAAAGAGATGTGTGACGATAAGGATATGATGAAGGAGTTGGGGATGGATTTGGGGATTGCAGGTAAGACAATGGTAATTCAAGGTATGGGTAATGTGGGATCTTATGCAGGTTTAATATCTCAGAATGAAGGTGATGTGAAAGTAATTGCTGTTTCCGAGCTAGAAGGAACAATCTATGATCCAAGTGGATTAGATATGGATAAGCTCATAAAGTATAGAAAGAAAAATGAAACTATCATAGGATTTGGTAATTCGAAAGAACTCAAAGTAAGGGAGGATTGGGTAGGTATAGAATGCGATATACTTGTACCTGCGGCTCTAGAGTCACAGATACATAAAGGGAATGCCAAGCAAGTGAAAGCCAAGATCGTAGCGGAAGCAGCGAATGGTCCGGTAACATCTGAAGCAGAGGTCATCCTCAATAAAAATGGAGTATGTATCCTACCAGATATGTATCTCAATGCTGGTGGTGTAACTGTGTCTTATTTTGAATGGCTAAAGAACTTATCTCACATGAGATTTGGTAGAATGGAAAAGAGATTTAATCAAAATACCTACAATAAAATTCTTACATCGGTAGAGGAACTTACGGGTAAAACAGTAAGTGCCAGAGACAGAGCTATGCTTATCAAAGGTGCAGATGAGGTAGATTTAGTAAGATCAGGATTGGAAGAGACGATGATTACTTCTTACCAGCAATTCATACAGGTTTATAAAAGAAGAAAGAATATTACAGACTTAAGAACAGCTGCATTTGTATGCGCGCTCAATAAAGTAGCGAATGACTATACTACTTTAGGTGTATTTCCATAGTGGACAGGGATTTCAGAATATGATAATGAATATAAAGGATTACAACTTATTTTTGTTAATAGGTTGTTGGTATTCATTAGATTTATTTCAATAGTTCAAAATAAAAAATAGGAGAAATAACTTTCGTCATAACTCCTGATTTACTTCTATTATTTAATTGATAGCCTGACTCTAACTTATATATTCAGTGTGTGCTTCATTAAGTATTCTTGTTGCCGAATCAAGAATGGCTGTATCTGACAAATTGACATAGCCACCATTAGGACCGGGCCTGACATGTTTATCTACGATCTGGCCTTCGTCATATTTCTTAGCGCCAAAGTAGTTCCTTACTGTCTGTTCAGTGATATCAAGTTTTTTCGCGATTTTAGAAACACTTCCAGTAGGAAGTTGGTGCTTGATGCGTCTCAATTCTGAAAATGAAATATTCATACACGTTAGATTTTAGCGAGAAAATATTGTAGAACGTTATGCAATACTCAACTAATTCAGTTGTATAAATGTCGAATTTGGTTGAATTTTCTAAGTTGTTTATTGCAATACCTAAAGTATGAAAAAAAATCGAAGGAAGCTAATGGCATAGAGGTTAAATTAAAAATTTAACATTTTATCTCATGAAGTATGTTGAAGGAGGATCTCGATGTTTTGATCTATCAAGTCTTGGTACGACTATAGTTGACCTAGTGCTTGCTCGAAATCAGCGATTAAATCATCTACATCTTCGATACCTACAGATACTCTGACCATTCCATCAGTGATTCCATTTTTTTCTCTGATGGAATGATCCACATTGAGATGTGAGCTTGTAGCAGGATGCAGCACTAAAGTATCTACATCGCCTAGAGTAGGTGCATGAGTGCAGTATTGCAATCTATCTATTGTTGCTAGGGCCTCTGCTTGTCCTCCCACTACAGTGAAGCTAAGCATACCTCCAAATTGTGACATTTGCTTTTTTGCTATTTCGTGGTCTTGATGATCAGGGAGTCCATTATAGTTGACGTGAGTTACTTTATCGTGCTGAGATAGATATTCGGCTATGGACTGAGCATTGCTGCTGTGCTTGTCTATACGGATCGCGAGTGTTTTCATTCCATTAGATAGTAGCCAAGCATCGAATGGATTACATGTACTTCCATTTAATTTGAGTGTCTCCCATATCTTTCGGCTGGCTTCATAATTGGCAGTTATTATAGCGCCTGCTATGGAGTTTCCATGACCATTGAGATACTTGGTAGTAGAATGTATTACATAGTCAGTGCCCATGCTTAATGGTCGCTGCAAGTAGGGTGTGCAGAATGTATTGTCAATGGCGGTAGGTACATCATATCTGGATGCAACAATATTAATAGCTTCTATGTCTATACATGCCATAGTCGGATTTGCCGGTGTCTCAAAGTATAATAATCGGATATTGCCATTCTCCTTTATGATACCTTCTACAGCGTCTAGATCTTGCAGGTTGGTAAATATAGTATCTACACCCATTCTCGATAGGATTTTCTTTAGCAGCTCGGTGCTTCCACCATATAGATTGCCCTGTGTCAGTACTGCATCTCCAGATTGGAGTGTAGACATCATCAATGTTGTAATAGCTGACATACCCGAACTTGTCAAGAATCCATAAGTTTCACCTTTGAGATCATAACCTTCCAGATAGGCAATTTTATTGGCTACTGTATCTATAGTAGGATTGCCATATCTGCTATATACATGACCTTTTTTCTGGCCGGTAAATATATCTACCGCCTCCTGAGAATCTTCCATTACGAACGAAGAACTAAGATAAAGAGGAAGTTGATGAGCTTTAGTAGACTCGTTTCGTTTTCCTCCTTTTACACAGTAGCTATTAAGTTTGAGATGCTTATCCATAGTTGACTTAGTTATGGTATTTTTCTATTGATTATTTACAGTGCGAAAGATAGTGATCTAGATACTTAAAAGTTGAATAATACTGAGCGAAGTAAAATTAATGATAATGGCAGTTGGTCCAATACTAGTGCTATAATATTCCATTGTTGAGTGCTGTATTGACATTTACTATTTGACACTTGTCGAATTTATTCTGTGAGTACAGTTTATATTGATAAATTGCAAATGTAAAAAGCGTTGATAATATGGTATTTAGGGGATGTTTTTCTTGAAATAGTAAACACTTAAGTGAAGGCTATTCTTGACACGAAAATAGGATCTTAAACTAAAGGAAAATCATTATATTTGCGCAGTTTTTGAAAGAGATATAATAATAAATAATAAATAATATGGAAGGTAAAGGAATGATTAAGTGGCTCCTGATACTAGTAGCAATTGTTTGTGCAATACAGCTATTTTATTTTATACCAACAGGTGACGTAGAAAGCTCTGCTGAAGAGGCTGGTCTAGTTGCTGGAGATTTTAATTCAACAGACTATAAGATAGCTAAATCAAGATATTTAGATTCTATGTCTAATGAGACTGTTCTCTCTATCCCATTTCTAAAAGATTACTCTTATAGCGAGCTTAAGAGACAACAGCTTGCATTGGGACTGGATCTTAAGGGTGGTATGAGTACAGTATTGGAGGTAGACCTCAGTGAATTCCTTAGAGTACTAGCGGGTAACAACAAAAACGAACCAGCATTTAAGCAAGCACTTAAGGATGCTAAGACGGCTCAGAAGAATTCTCAGTCTGACTACATCACGCTATTTGCTGATGCGTATGTATCTCAGTCAGGAGAGAATCCATCATTAACTAAGATATTTCGTAGAGCAACCGTTCTAGGTGATTTCAACTCTGAAACTTCAGATGGTGAAATAATCAAGGCATTAAGAGAAAAAGCTAACGAAACTGTTAGCCTTACTTTTAATAGACTCAAAGAAAGAGTAGACAGACTAGGAGTAGCTCAACCCAATCTATCGTTAGATGCTGGAAGAGATCTTATCTTAGTAGAACTGCCAGGAATTGATAATCCTGAAAGAGCAAAAGAATACTTACAAGCTAGTGCTGCACTTGAGTTTTGGGAAATATATCAAACTAATGATCAAGGAATTTTAGCGGCATTTCAAGAAGCTGATAGAAGATTAAAAGCTGCAGCTGGAGATACTGGTGCAACTGTAGCCATCGAAATGGATACGACATATACTAATCAATATGATGGTGACGGTAATGAAACTGGAGTAGTAGATACTACTTTTACACCTAAAGTTGGAAGTGAACTATTAGCAAATCAAGGGCCTCTATTATCTAAGTTGTCTCTTAACAATGGAACATATTACCCAACTGTTATGGGTATAGCTGATCGTACTGCTAAGAATGATATCATGAAGATTCTTAGAAAAGAAGAGATCAGAGCATTATTTCCTAAGGATTCTAGATTTGCATGGTCTTATAAGCCGCACGAAAATGCGGATAAAGAAACTACGAAGCAATACGAACTATCTTTACTAAAGACTGTTCCCGGAAGCGATAAAGCACCTTTAGAAGGTGATGTAGTGGTAAAAGCTTCTTCTGACACTGATCCTACAACAGGAGAAATTGGAGTAGCCCTTTCTATGAACCCAAAGGGAGCTAAAAAATGGGGTGAGATGACAACAAAAGCATCTCAGCAAGGTAACAGATCAATTGCTATCGTATTAGATAGTATGGTAGTTTCTGCTCCTACTGTGAGAAACCCTATTACAGGCGGTAATTCATCTATCACAGGTAGCTATACGATCGATGAAGCAGTACAATTTGCCAATGTACTTGAGGTTGGTAAGTTACCTGCGAAACTAGATATCCTTCAGTCTAATACTGTAGGGCCTTCATTAGGTGCTAAGAATATTAGCAGATCTGTTTATTCATTATTAATCGGATTTGGTCTTCTATTATTATTCATGGTATTATACTATGCAGGTGGTGGGTTGATTGCAATTGGAGCATTACTTCTTAACCTATTTTTTATATTCGGATGTTTATCATCATTTGGTACGGTATTGACACTTGCAGGTATTGCGGGGGTTGTATTGACTATTGGTATGGCGGTAGATGCATCTGTAATCATATATGAAAGAATCAAGGAAGAACTGAGAGCTGGTAAGTCTAACTTAGCAGCTATCCAAGATGGATTTTCAAATTCTTACTCTGCTATTATAGATGCGAACGTAACTACTATTTTAGTAGCTGGAGTATTAGCTTACTTCGGACTTGGACCTATCAAAGGTTTCGCGATCGTATTGATAATCGGTGTAATCTGTTCGTTGTTTACTGCAGTACTTGTAGGTAAGATGATTATTGATTGGTACACCAAGGACAAAGGAAATGAGCTATCATTCTGGACTGGATTCAGCAAGGATAAGTTTGCCAACCTTCAAATAGATTGGATGGGTAAGCGTAAGATCGCTTATGTAATTTCAGGAGTATTTATTGTTGCTGGTTTAGCTTCAATCTTTACTAGAGGATTTGATCTTGGAGTAGATTTCAAAGGAGGATATGCATACAATGTGCAATTTGCTGAAGGGTCAAACGTAGATACGGAAGCCATTAAGCAAGGTCTTACAGAAATACTAGGATCGACTCCAGAGGTAAAAGCAGTAGACTCAGATAATACATTAAGAATATTGACATCATACCTCATCGAAGAAAACGGAGAAGACACTGATGTTAAGGTGATGGATAAGATCAATGAGGGTCTAAATAATGTCACTGGAGCTAGTACTACCTTAACAGAATTCATGAATTCTAGTTCTGGAGATGATGTAACTCATATAACTCAAAGTAACAAAGTACAGCCTACTATAGCCGATGATATCAAGCAGAGTTCTAAATATGCAGGGGTGATTGCACTGATATTAATCTTCCTATATATATTCTTACGATTTAACAAGTGGCAGTACTCATTGGGTGCCGTTGCAGCCTTACTTCACGATGCTTTAGTAGTGCTAGGAATATTCTCATTATGTAAAGGAGTATTACCATTTGCATTATCTGTAGATCAAAACTTTGTAGCTGCTATCCTAACGGTAATTGGTTATTCGATCAATGATACAGTGGTTGTATTTGATAGAATTAGAGAGTATATGGGTATCTATACTAACAAGCCTAAGAACGAAGTAATCAATATGGCAGTAAATTCAACATTCTCTAGAACGTTGATCACGTCATTTACGACATTACTTGTAGTGTTGATCTTATTCATATTTGGCGGTAGTGCTATCAAAGGTTTTGCATTCGCATTGATCGTAGGTATCGTAGTAGGTACATACTCATCAGTTTTCGTTGCGACACCAATCGTAAGTGACCTTGCTGATAACTTAAGAACAAATAGAAGAGCTAACTCTGGATCATCTAATAAAGGAGGAAAGAGTTTTGGAAGATCTGCTAAAGCAGCTTTTGACAGCTCAGCAAGTTAAGATATAATCAATCCAAATGATTAGAAGCCTTCTCAAAGCAATGTGAGAAGGCTTTTTTATTGTCCAAGGGTTGTGGAAATTGTCTTATTAAAAAAATAAATCGAAGAGGAAGTCGATTATTACGGATTAGTTGATTTTAGAATTACAGATAATTGATTAAATAATTAGATCCAAGGTAATAATAAGATGATCAAGCCAAAATATTTCATATTTACTGATGCCATCATATTTTTTGACTTTAGATTAGTACTCAAGACCAATAAATAAGGTCAAGTACCATCAAAGTCTACGGTTTTTATTTAAAACAAATCTTACTTATATACTGCCTTGAGATAATAGAAGGTAGTCATTGTTCAATTTAGAACTTGTTACAATAAATCAATTAAATATTTTGTTATTAGTATTTTATTTAATCATATATAATAAAAATTAGTGTTTTATAGATATTATATTTTAAGTGAAACGGCTTCTAGATTTTAGTAGATATTTAAGTCTATTTTTTTACAAGTTCAAGTTTCCTCTAGAATTCTATTCAATATAACATAGATAGTTTGCTAAGTTGACTTTAATTTATATGCATGTGAAATGTTATTTTGTTAAAAATAAATCAAATAGAATAATATTCTTTTATTTTGGAATATAAAATAGCGAATTGATTCTATATAGCAATACAAAAATTGTTGAATAAATATTGGAAATACTCAACAATAATAGTCAAAGTTTCATTTCATTAGTTATATTCACGTAACATTTTTGTAACATCAAAACTTAAAATTATGTTTTTACTAGAGATTCAACCAATGCTCGCTAACGACTATGTGGGTTTTACTTTTTTTATCGGCTGCATGGCCATGATGGCAGCTTCTGCCTTTTTCTTCTTCACTATGAACGATTTCGATAGTAAGTGGAAAACTTCTATTCTTGTTTCAGGATTAATTACTTTTATTGCAGCTGTACACTACTGGTACATGAGAGATTATTATGCAGCAACGGGAGAGTCACCAACTTTTTTCCGTTATGTAGATTGGACGCTTACAGTGCCTTTAATGTGTGTAGAATTTTATCTATTAACGAAAGCTGCAGGTGCTAAAATGGGTCTTTTATGGAAGTTGATTATTGCTTCTGTTTGGATGTTAGTTGCTGGCTACATAGGAGAAGCTATGTCAGATGGAACTACGGGACATTCTGTACAGTGGGGTGTGATATCTACTTTAGGTTACTTGTATATTCTATATACAGCATGGTTTGGCGAAGTAGCTAAATTAGCTGAAAATAGTGGAGACGCAGTAGTAAAGAAAGGAGTTCGTATTCTTGCTTGGTTTATCCTTGTAGGTTGGGCAATATACCCTATAGGCTACATGTGTATGCCAGGAGGATGGTTGAGTGGAGCATTTGATGCAGGTAGTTTAGATATATTCTACAATCTTGCAGATGCGGTAAATAAAATAGGATTTGGTTTAGTTGTCTATTCAGTAGCTGTTGAGGCTACTGCGGCGGCAAAAGCAAATGCTTAATTTATAATGGGGATCTCTAGAAATAGGGGTCCCCAATTTATATATATATATATATATGAATAAATTAGGATTTTTATTTCTTGCAGTTTTATATATATTAATATCTATCTTATCATTTGATGGCAACATTCCTGAGAATGCACAGATCATATGTTGTGGTACTTTAATTGCTTTAGTAGGTATTCCGCATGGTGCTATCGATCATGTATTATATTCGAGTGTTTCTTCTAAATCTATGGTTTCATTTTATACTATATATTTAGCACTCATGGTAGCATATGTTGCACTTTGGTTTTTGTTTCCTGTATGTGCTATGCTATTCTTTCTTTTAATTTCAGCATATCATTTTGGAGAATCTCAACTCTCTTATATACAGCAAAGTAAGCTGTTTTCTGTATTACAATATTCAGTTTGGGGCATCCACTTATTAAGTACTTACATATTTTATCAACTGGATACACTAGCAGGCATATTTAATGATTATGCTGTAATGAAACAGTTTGTAGATCTGTTCACCATCATCCAATTTCAGGGATTGTCAGTTGTAATTTCAGGCTCTTTATTAGCTATTTATTTTGCTTATCTTTTACTGCAGCGAAATATTACTGTACAGCAAGTGCTACAAGAAATTTATGTTTTGGTGTTAATTCATATTAGTTTTTATTTATTTGGTCCCTTGGTAAGTTTTACTTTATATTTTGTAATTCTTCACTCTATGAAAGTCATGCTAGATGAATTTCAATTTTTAAAAGAAAAGTTTTCTGGTCTTTCATTTTATAAATTCATAAAGCTTTTAATACCATTTTCCGTAGTCAGCTTTTTAGGTCTCTTTTTGATAATTTTATTTAATAACTGGATTTTGGATCTTCCAATCATCTATTTGATCATTCTTATGACATCAGTCATCACCTTACCACACGCAATTGTGATGCACTTGTTTTATGCTCAAGCTCCCATTGAGTAATATATTTTTTCTCTAAATATTTTGGATTAGTTTATTTCTTTCTATTTGGTCAATTTCTTGGAACCAATGTTTTATGTAATTCGGTGCTTTCGGTGTATTATTTCATAATTCTACATTGAAAAACTGATATTTCATTCTTTTCACTTTCTTCAATTATATATTTTGATAATCTTGTACTAAAATCTTTGACTATATCCACGTTTAAATTGTATTTGCTGAAATTCATCTACCTCATTAAACTTCTCTTTTTGATAATTGTATTAGGGATCAATCTGACATTTAATTTTTCTTAGAACAGAGCCATTTTTTAAATGCTATGGGGTTTTTATACTAACAAATATGGTATCATAGTATTTGGTATTGGATTTCTTGTTATTGATCTTAGTTTTTAGATATTGGCAATTATAGATAAGCTGTATTTATCTTTTGATGCAATTTTCTAATATCAGAGTTTATTGATTTTTATGTATGTCCATTTTTTTAATAACATAAGTATCTGTAAGCTTAGAAGAATCTATAATGGTATTAGTATTTGCTTCTAATAAATCTAGTTGACTATTGGCTAACATATAAAATTGATTATGAACTATAGATAATGTAGTAGGGATGTGCATCTTCTTATGAAAAACCAATACAGGGTCAAGATTGCCAAATTCAGTTTCGTTTTCAATAAGATCAAGACTGTACAGTCCATGCTGACTTTTGTCTTTTATACCATTTACAATGAAGAATATTTTTCCTTGGTGATATTTAATTCCATCAACTCCCCATTGCGCAGTAGGAGAATGTAACTTGTTGAGTATTGTCTTAGATTCAATATCTATAATTCTTATTCCATGTGAGTATGAGTCTACAAATAGTTTAGTCTGGTCACTAGATATAGAGATTCCATTAGGATTTTCTATTTGCTCGTTCAAATAGAAAACTCGTATGTCTCGATTTTCATTATCGTATTTATATATTCTGTGGTGATCAGTATCTGAGATGTAACAATTACCTTTCTTATCTATAGCTAAATTATTAAAAAATGTGTTACCATGGCTATTAACTTTGTATGATAAGGTAAGATCAGTATATAGATTTTTGATAAATAGCATAGCGAATGAGTCTCGATTGTATCTTCCTAATGCATACAAGCGATTCTTATAAATGCCTAAGTCAGTTCCAGCTGAATAGCCGTGGTCTTCTCTATTTAGTATAATTTCAGTTTTATTTTGAATTTCATTATATCTAACTAATTGATCTAAATGAAGACTACTTATGTAGATATCATTGTTTTTCGGGTTTACAACAATGCCTTTGGGAATTGTTGTTTTGTCAATTGGGATTTTAATAATTTCTAGATCAGAATTATTGCAAGAAATTAAAGTAAGTAATATGATCGTAGAAATAAATTTCACAGGTGTTATTTTTGAAATTTGAATTGCATTATCGGTGTAGTAATTTAAGTAAGTATAGCATTTATTTTCTTATTCTGGTGTTTATTTATCGAGTAGTAGATATAAATATTTTATTATCGTTCGACACTAGAAAATATAATACAGTAAATTTTAAGATGTTTAATTTTGATCATTTAATCATCTATAACTATCTGGTTTTAAGTGAAATACAACAATTTTATTAGTGTCATTTTCAATAATTGACTCATTACATAATGTTATGTATTATAACTACTTAGAAAGTAAAGACTAAATAATTTGAACTATCTCAATTTAATCTGTTACAATTAGTATTAAAGAATTAAAAAATTTAGGAAGATCATGTTAAAAAAACTGAGTAAAACAGATATTATAATGCTTTTTTTGGCGTTTTCGTGCCTTATATTTTCTGAGATTATGTGGTTTCGTGGAGAGAACGAAGGGGCACTATTTATTGGCCTGTGGGTGCCTTCTATTCTTTGTTTCGCTATTTATTTAAAATTATTAAAAATTGAAAAGAAATGATTACTCTTATTCCATATCTCTCCGGTGCAGTTACATTATTATTTGGTATCGCTTTTTACCTTGGATTACAGGAATTCAAAAAATTAGATTAAAATCATTTTGTCTTGTTATTCATTAATATAAGCGATGGCTTCTTTTGTAGCTTGGGATATTGCTCATAGGTAACAGCACAACGTTCATTATAACCGTCACAATTAAAATTATGAAATGTTTTTTTTGAGTTAGATTTGGTGGAATCTTATTTTTGTATTTCAACAGAACGGAATTATTCGTCTTTAGAGAGAATAGTAAAATATTTTGATACATTTAAAAAAAAATGTCATGTTTTCTATTATAAAACGTTTTCTTGTTTTTATAATTGTTAAACAATAATTCGTTATTTGTATGGCTTTATAGTCACCAATAACCTCTTTAATTTCTTTCTTAAGAATTTAATCGTAATTTGAGTTAGTTAAATTTTGTTTTAGAATCTTATAAGTTGTTCTAGAACTATACAGAAGTAAATATTGCGTTGGAATCTCAAATTGGTCGATGATATAGTAATATTTCTGTAAGTCTTATTTATTTATAACCTTATTCTCTTTATTTAATAGGCTAAATGTAGTAACCGAAGAATGTAGGCTATTGATATTTCAGCTATTTTTAGGTAAAGTATTATTTTCAAATTTGTTATGAATAAGAAGAATTAAAAACCCAAAAGATACAGCTCCTATAATTAAGGCATTATTTATTATTCCTTCAGTAGAAAAAGAAATTTTAATTAATATAGTAGAAATTATAAAACCAGAATTTCTGATTATTTTATGAAATTTATCGGAGTGAAAAAATGATGATAATAAGAGTAGAACGTCAACTACAATTAAAATTGTAAAAAATTCATCAAAAAATATACTGTTGATATTTTTAAAAGCAATTGCTCCACTGGCATAATCCGTTATTGTTGTATTGCCCCATACAATAAAGGTATATATAGCAAGAATTATTAGCATAGGCACTAATAAAATTGCAATTATTTTTTTTAGTTTAATGAATCTTTTTATATCTTTTGTTTGATATTTTTGAGTTGCTAAATTGGAATTTCCCCTTTTTATAATATTTTTATAAAAATAATATATTAAAAGGAAAAGAATTAATGAAGTTAGAGTGTCATACGTGAATTGTAGATCACTTTTTGACTGAAACCATTTTGAGGTCAGTTCTAAATTTGCAATATCTTTAAATATTCTTCTTATTACGATAAGCGTAATTATTTCATATTGTTTTCCTATATAAAATGAAATTGATTTTGGCAGATAAAAAATAAGGAGATATACTTCATAGACTAGTACAAATGAGAAAGGAGTATAAATGGCACCGATAGGATTCTTAAGTAATTCTGATTCTATTTGTATTATATCATAGTTAGCTAGTAGTATTAACGTTAGATGTATTAAATAGCTAATTATTGCAACTGAAAGAATAACTCTTTCACTTTGTTCTTTCACCTTTAATGATAGTAATTTATCGAAAACTTTATTTATTACCTTTTCTTTTATCATCTTTTATTTATTCTAAGCTGTTAGTAAAAGAAGTCGTCTCTATGTAGTTATATTTTAATTAGCAATAATTTACTAAATTAATTTTAGCAATATACCTAATTAATATACATAGTCGCGTAAGATTACTCCTAAACCATTATCGTATTGTTTATAATGCTCTGTAACAGACATGTTTTATTAAATATATACGATAAGTATTAATACTGCGAGATAAATCAATAGTTTTAATTGTGTCTGTTATTTAGAATGAATGAAATAATTCAGAGAAAATAAGTAGAAAATTAAAAACTGCCTTATGATTAGATCTTAGATTGTTTTCATAGTGCTTAATGCTCTTTCAATATGGTCAAAAAAGGCCTAATCAATTGAATGATCAGGCCCATAAAATTTATGCTTTTTTTAGTTAAGCTTTGACTAAGGTTTACTCTTTAATTTCATTACTTATTATCAGCATATTTCTTTTCGATCACATTCCAGTTTACTACGCTAAAGAAAGCATTGATATAATCGGGCCGTCTGTTTTGGTAATTGAGATAATATGCGTGCTCCCATACATCTAGTCCCATTATAGGAGTACCTCCACATCCGATGCCTGGCATCATAGGGTTGTCTTGATTCGCAGATGAACAGATTTCTACTTTGCCTCCTGGGTGTACACACAGCCATGCCCATCCAGATCCAAATCTCGTAGCTGCAGCTTTACTAAATTGCTCAACCATAGCATCCTTAGATCCAAATGCGGTATTGACAGCATCTAGTAATTCCCCAGATAATCTACCTCTGTCTTTAGGATTTAGTATTTCCCAGAAAAGTTTGTGATTCCAATATCCTCCACCGTTGTTTCTTAAACCAGTATTACTAGTATCTAGGTTTTGGAGGATTTCGTCAATAGATTCTTCAGCTAGATCTGTGCCTTCTATTGCTGCATTTAGTTTGTTAGTATAACCATTATGGTGCTTCGTATGATGGATTTCCATAGTACGTGCATCGATATGCGGTTCGAGAGCGTCATATGCATATCCTAATTCTGGTAGTGTAAAAGCCATATTGTATTTGTTAGTTTAATGATTTGTTAGTAGATCGATCTACATATATATTAATGCTAATTTAGCGTTTAATGTTTAATATTACACTTACTTCATATTAAGATTTAAATGTATATAAATTATTTTTAATTAAAATCTATGTTAAAAATGAAGATATTTCAGACAATTCTTTTAATTCCGGTATTATTATCCTGTGCACAGAAGTCTAAGGATTTACCTGCTGCAAACACTGTAATTATTCCAGCTGAGCCTTCTAAATTTGGTGTAAGGGAAGATTGTTATAAAGATAGGCAGACAATTAAAATTGTTGGTACTAGTTCGGCCAAAGTGATCAAAGCTGGTAGATTTGGTATACTTGACTGCTATGAATTAGGCGATCTTTACCAACCTTGTATGTTGCCAGATTGGGCAGTAGAGGGTACAGAGGTAAAAGTCTCGGGCGTAGTCAAAGCAGTATTCGAAAATGAACGTCGTGCAGGTACACCATTTTTGATAAATGAAATCAATAAGCCTTAATTAGAGTAACACTTACTCTGTCGAATTGGAGTATGTATACTAGAGAAGGTGCAGTCTCTATTTTATATATATCAACATTAGTGATTTAGGATAGCCTTTTTACTTCTATTGTTGTAAATTTGCATGTAATATATAGTATATAAACAGTTTACGAATATAAAAAAGTAAAATATGAGTTCTCTATATTCTAATTTTGGATTGCTTTCAGGTCTACTATTTACTTGTTTGATTACTATTTCATTTGGTTCTGCTGATAAAAATGAAGCTCCTACAGTCTCAGAGGCTGAAGAAGTGTCCACTCATCTGCCTCAGCAAGTACATTCGATTGATATCAATAAAACTTATGATCTAGCAGGGGAAGTAGTACCCATGAATATGGATACACGTGAGCGTCTAGATAGAGAATTATCAGTTAATGCATATTGGCATAGTAGCACATTACTCAATATCAAGATGGCAGCGAAGTATTTTCCTACTATTGAACGTGTATTGGCAGAAGAAGGTGTTCCTGATGATTTTAAATATCTAGCTGTAGCCGAGAGCAACCTAAGAAATGTACGCTCTGGTGCAGAAGCAAAGGGATTTTGGCAATTCAGAAAACTAACTGGTAAAGAATGGAAGCTAGAGATCAATAATGAGATCGATGAAAGATATCATATAGAGAAGTCTACACGAGCAGCTTGTAAATATCTCAAGCATATGAAAAAGAAATTTGGAACCTGGAGCAATGCAGCGGCAGCATACAATGTAGGACCTACAAGTTTTAATAAACAACGTGAAGCACAAGGAGAAGAAAGCTTTTATAATATGAATATCAATGCCGAAACTAGTAGATATTTGTTTAGAATTATAGCTATAAAAGAAATCATGACTAATCCGCAGGTATATGGATTCTATCTTGATTCTACGGACAAGTATGCTTTACAAGATCAAGTTGAATACATCACTGTAAGAAGTTCTATCCCAAACCTTAGTAAATGGGCTCATGATAAAGGTATAAGCTATCGAACGCTTAAGTATTTTAATCCTTGGCTTATAGCCGGTGAACTTACCGTTAAGAGGAATACATATAAGATTGCTATTCCGCATAATAAGACTTTTTATTAATACTATAAGATAGTCGATATTGAGTAGAGTTTTCTTCTTTACCTGTACATTTATTTTTAAGAAATATTTTTCAAATGCAACATTGTTGCAAAATAGTATATACATTTGTGCAAACAAAAAAATATATTTGTTATGAAGATTAATTATTTTTTATTTTTGGCCTTGCCACTATTATTGACGTCTTGTGATAAAGACGATCCTGTTATTCCCAATGAGGAGGAATTAATAACAACTGTCAATTATACTCTCACTTCTTCTGATGGGCAGGACGTTGTATTATTGAGCTTTGTAGACCTTGACGGTGATGGTGAAAATCAACCCACAATAATGGGTGGTACTTTATCGGCTAATACGGTTTATACTGGTAGTATAGAATTACTGAATGAGGCAGAATCTCCGGCTGAGGATATTACTGAAGAGGTACAAGAGGAAGACGATGAACATCAGTTCTTTTTTCAAAGTACTATATCTGAACTCGTTGTATCCTATACAGATCAAGATGGAGATGGGAATCCCGTTGGTCTGAATACAAGCATTACTACAGGAGCACCAGATTCAGGTAATTTGACTGTAACACTTAGGCACGAACCTGTGAAAGATGCAGCTGGAGTTTCTGCTGGAGATATAACTAATGCTCAGGGTGAAACAGATATAGAAGTTACATTTCCAATAGATGTTCAATAATATACTAAAGTATATAATTATAATATTTTTTTTTCTTTGTAATACTATATTACTAGCACAAGATTGTAGTATATCTATTCAAGGAAGAGTTGTGGATGAAGTCTCTCAATTGCCTTTGTCCTATGTAAATGTGTATTTACAAGAAACATCGCAAGGAGCGGCCACTGATAACGATGGCCGCTTTTTTTTTAAAAATGTATGTGTTGGTCATTATCACATTATTTTTTCCCATATCGGCTGTGAAGATTCTAAGCTACATATAGATCTAGAGCGAGATACTGTGATAAATGTTGATCTGGATCATTCTGACCATTCATTGGGTACAGTAGTGATACAAGGCCCAAAAGATAACGTAAGTATACAGCCTAATCTTTCTGTCAACCGTAAAAAGATAGAAGATAGTAGTAACCAAAATCTTGCTGGATTAATTGAAAATGAAGCAGGCGTCCATCTTATTAAAAATGGAAGTGGTATTTCTAAACCTGTAGTGCAAGGTCTCTTTGGAAATAGACTTACCATACTCAATAATGGTATAGCCCAAAGCGGACAGCAATGGGGAAATGATCATAGCCCTGAGATTGATCCTTTCGCTGCAGATAATATCACCATACTCAAAGGTGCAAGTGCATTAGAATATAACGGAGGTAATTTGGGCAGTGTTATACTAGTGGAACCGAAGCGAATCACAAGGGAACCCCATTTACATGGTCAAGTAAATTATTCATACGAATCGAATGGAAGAGGTAATAATGCCAATTTCAGACTAGAAAAATATTCACGAAAAATTGCTTGGAGAATTAATGGGACTCTAAGGAAGTATGGTGATAGAAAAACAACCAGTTATTATCTTAATAATACAGGATTACAAGAGGCTAATTTTTCTATTCAATTAGAAAAGGAATGGAATGAAAAGATTTTTGTTGATCTCTACGCCAGCTCATTCAACAGTAGATTGGGTGTACTTCGGGGTTCACATATTGCTCTTCCTGAAGAAATAGAACAAGCATTTACATTGTTAGAACCGTTTTATACTGAACCCAATTTTAGTTATGGAGTAGATGCTCCTAAACAACATGTATCTCATCAGCTTATTAAGCTCAAAGCAAAATATTATCAGAACGAAACATCGGTATTAGAATTTATAATTGCTGGGCAACTAAATGATAGAAAAGAGTTTGATATCCGCAGAAGTGGGAGATCAGATATTCCAGCTCTCAGTCTTAAACAATATACCGTAAATGTAGATCTTACTTATGCTAAAATACTAGGCGATAATTGGAATTTTAAAATTGGAAATCAATGTATAGTCACGGACAACACCAATAATCCAACAGGTATATTGCCTTTGATTCCAGATTATTTATCATGGGAAAATGGAATTTTCGCTACTATATCTAAGAAGATCAATGTAGTGCAATTTAAGTCAGGAATTAGATATGATTTTGAAAGACAAGAGGCACTTACGATAACAAATACTTTACCTAAAGAAATACTTAGGTATAAGAATAATTTTCAGAATATTAGTGGTTTACTAGCTTGGGAAGTGGATATCTTGGATCACCAGTCTATTAGTATATATTCAGGACTATCAATGCGAAATCCTGAAGTCAATGAACTTTACAGTAATGGGGTACATCAAGGTGTAAGCGGAATAGAGGAAGGTGATGTCAATCTAGAATCAGAGATAGCCCTCAAAAATATATTAGAATACAAATGGTTGCCTAGTCCATCTTTTTCCTTGAGTACTTTAGCATACCACCAAAGATTTAAGGACTATATATTCCTCAATCCTCAGGATGAAATTAGACCAACAATCAGAGGCTCTTTTCCAGTGTTTAAATATGAACAAACAGATGCTTCGATTTATGGGGTTGATTTTTCTAGTCAATTTACGATAAGTAATTTAATCATTGGTCAAGTAAAATATAGTTATTTGAGAGGTGACGATACAAAAAATGATGTTCCACTAATTTATATGCCTCCTAGTAGTGTTTTTGGTAGCCTTACATATAGAACACTGAATCCCATTAACTTATCTTCTAAGATTACTTTGGACGAATTCGAAATTGAGCTGAACAATAGAATGGTATTTGAACAAATTCATATTTTAGCCGAGCAGGATTTTATAGCTCCGCCAGCTGGATATAATCTTGTAGGACTTAAAGTTTCGACAAATATGTTGACACCAAGTTACAAGGTTAGATTATTTGTCAAAGCTGACAATTTACTCAATGCGCAATATCGAGACTATCTTAATAGGCAAAGATATTTTGCTGACGATGTGGGGATTAGTATTACTATGGGTATCAACTTTAAATTTTAGATACTTTATTTGGCTTATTATATTAGGGAATTAATTTGGAAGACTTGTTTTCAAATTGGCAACTCTTCTGTGAATGGTATAAAGAAACATAATAAACAAACTCTCAATAACATTTATTGGATAATTTCACTTATCTATTAAAGGGAATTTATTTAATCACTTCTTTGAGTCATTTTTTCAAAGATAACAACTATGAAAATGTATTATTTTTATTTTCATGACTTTTTCATTGGTATCATGTTATACCACTACTAGCTTTGCTTCTAAATTGCTAAAATAATTTAATTGTAAATATTACTTTTTTTGAAGTAAGTAATATCAGTAAAAATCTGTTCTAATCCGCTCAATCCGTATTCCCACTAAAATCAAGCTTAGAGAATTTGCAATTCGTAATTAGTTATAAACCTTTTTGTATTTCTTTTTAGCATAGTCTATGAAGTATTTTATATTGAGTGGTTCGCCAGTGATCATTTCGCATAGCTCTTCTGCTTCATATCTACGACCATGTCGGTGTACTTTCTCTCTTAACCAATCTAATAGTACCATAGAATTTCCAGCGGCGATTTGCTTTTCTAGTTTTGGTATTTCTTTTTCAGCTTGAGCATATATTTGCGCGGCATAGAAGCTGCCAAGTGAGTAAGTTGGGAAATATCCAAAGCTACCGTGAGACCAATGTATATCTTGTAGAACTCCATTGACATCATCAGTAACGTCGATATTGAGGTACTCTTTATACTTTGCATTCCATACATCTCGAAGGTTTGCTACTTCTATGGATCCTTCTATTAGTGCTTTTTCTATCTCATACCTGATAAGTACATGATAGTGATAATGCAGTTCGTCTGCCTCGGTTCTGATTAGATTGGGTTCGATTACATTGATGGCTTTGTAGAACGAGTCGACAGTTTGGTTCTTGAGTTGTTTAGGAAACATTTTTTTTGCCGTCCTGAAATGTTTATTCCAAAATGCTTTTCCTCGTGCTACATTATTTTCCCAAAGTCTTGATTGAGATTCATGAATGCTTAGACTGATTGCACTACCTGTTGGTAGACCGTAGTTTTTAATTGGCAGTCCCTGTTCATACAATGCATGGCCACCCTCATGAATACATGACCATAACATATTGGATAGATCTTTCTCATCGATACGTGTGGTTAATCTCACGTCATTAGCAGAAAAGCTTGTCGTAAAAGGATGCGTAGATATATCCTGGCGACCACGATCAAAGTCATAGCCAATTTCATTTAGAATATATATTCCTAGATTCCATTGTATATCTTTATTATACTTTTTGTAGAGGAAGTTTTTCTTAGGTGCTTTTTTCTTGTTGATATCACTAATTAGTTTTTTCAAAGGTTTTTTCAATCCATTGAATATTTTGTCAGACTTTGCAACTGTGAGTCCTGGCTCATATTGGTCTAGTAAATTGTCATACAAATGTTCCGCATTACTATTTAGTTTCTTGGCTTCAATTCTTTTAATCTTTACTAATACCTCTAAAGCTTCCTGATATAATACAAAGTTATTAGCTTCTCTTGCTTTTAACCATGCTTGGAAGCACTTTGATACGGCCATTGACTTTTGCATCACAAATCTCTTTGTAAATTTTGTAGCCTTATAATAATCCTTCAGCGTTACTGTTACGTTTTTCTTCTTGTCATCATCTATATTCTTTTGATTATTGAGTCTCTCAAGTAAATTGCCAAATCCAGGATTTGTAAATTCTTCATGCACTATTCCGGATAAAGTAGCAATCTGTTGAGATCTCATAGCAGCACTCTTCTTAGGTAGATATGTTTCTTTATCCCAATTGAGTACGGCAATCGAGTGACTAATGTCTGCGATTTTTCTCATTTGCTCTACATACTTGTCGTAGTTGGTAGCCATATTAGTTTTTATTTTTTTCTAAAGCTCAAGGAGTAAAAGTTAATCCGAAATATTTTGTGATGCGTATGCAGATATCATTATGGACAACCATCCAAATATAAAACAAACTCCACCTATCGGAGTTAAAGGGCCTAGCCATTTGTAATTAGTTAGATCAATTAGTTCCCTGATACTTAGTAGGTAGAGTGACCCACTAAACATAACTATACCGACCAGAAAAGACCAAAATCCAATTCGGACCCAATTATTGTTAGAGTATAAATATAATAAGTATGAAAAACTCATTGCAAGTAGGTGGTAGAAGTGATAATTCACTCCAGTATTGAAGGTGTTAAGCTGAGTGGCTGTAAGTTTAGGCTTGAGTCCATGAGCACCAAATGCTCCGATAGATATGGCCAACATACCTGTTATTGCTAGGGTAGTGAGCATCCTTCTCTTGTTTCTCATAATCGGATTTCCTTTTTTCCAAATATACTATTTAAGAAATCAAAACTTGAGTGTCTAGGTATCAGTAAAGTCTTCCAATTGAGGTTGATTAATAAGTTGGTCTTACTATGTGTAATTGATAGAGTGAAAAATTAATTTCTTTAATGATTGCCTTAATGAAGAAACCTCTATGGATCTATTTTTAGAGTATTGTGATGTTACACTCAAATTCATTCATTACATTTTTTTTTAAAGAATATAATTTATATCATTTTATACAATTCGCACTATCAATATGTTAAGTCAATATATTCACATAACATTAGCAATCAATAGGTTACGTATGCTACAAAATAAAAATATATGTAGGTTTTATACCTTGTTATACAACCATATATAGTATTTTTGAAACAGTCTTACTCTACCCCAAATAGGGTGTGACACCGAAACCGATTTATGTAGAGCGCCCTAAAATGCTCTATCAACTCAAACTGGTCCAAAAATGGAATTGAATAAGACCATTACTTTGCGTGGGACGTTAAAGTCCAATTATTATGAGCATATTTTGCTAATAGTTGTAGCTAGCATAGGTTTAGCTGGATCTCTATTTGTGTTTAGTGAATGTCCTGATGCCAAAGTATCTTCGGTGCACACTGGCTCTATCAATCAATCAGCAGTTCTGACAACCAATAACTCTCTCAAGTCAATTGAGCAATGGGTAAACATTAGCGGAGAGGCTAAGGCACAACAAAAATTAAACTTTGATTGGACGGCTCGTAATTCTAATTCTCGGTATGTGCTAGATATGGGCAATGGAGAGCGTGTTATGCTTAGAGGCGGCTCTTTTGAATATTCATACACCGAAGGAGGAAACTATACCTTAGAGTTAAAAGAAATTACCAACGATCTCATTTCTACAATAGGAACATACGATCTTGTTATCGAAAGCGATAATACTTTGGCCACTTCAAAGTAATATAATAACAAGGTATACTTCAATTTAGGTACGTATATTTATAAAATGACAATTTTGTCTATCAATATCCGAAAGACTATCTATGTCTGTCTGTTCACTTCGATCCAAGGCTTGAAAGATTTTGTAAGAATCATATTGAAATTTAAACTGTCTTTTAGTCTGTATCTACTCATACTTTTGCGATATGATCATCCATTATACCAAGGATATTAATCTAAACCATAATACAATTACCCTGACAGGTGACGAAGCACAACATTGTGCCAAGGTTTTACGTAAGCGTATGGGCGAAGACATCTATGTGACTGATGGCGAAGGAGCTTTACATTCATGCAAGATAATTGAGATTAGTAAAACTGAATGTAAAGCTGAGATTTTTAACACATTGCAGCAATCCAAACGACTATATGACCTCACCATATCTATCTGTCCTACCAAGAAGCAAAGTCGAATAGAATGGTTCCTAGAAAAGGCAGTAGAGATAGGTGTCAGTAGAATTATACTTACTCAAACACAGCGTACAGAAAAGTCACGCCTCAAAGAAGTTAGATTACATAAGATTGTTGTAGCAGCAATGAAGCAGTCCAAAAATCTGTATCTTCCACAGGTCATCACAAATCAAAACTGGAACGATCTAATTCAATGTAATGACTACGGAGACAAATACATTGCACATTGCGAAGATCCAAAGACTCATCTTGCTAAGATCTGTGGTCCAGCGCAAGACTGTATAGTGGCGATTGGCCCCGAAGGTGACTTTACTACTCAAGAAATTAAGTTAGCTCTTGAATTAGGCTGGAAAGAGATCAACTTGGGTAGCTCGAGATTGCGTACAGAGACTGCAGGAGTAGTGGTGGCAAGTGTGTTGGCTCAAATAAATATGTAGAGTTGCTTTTGGCTTCAAGAAGCAGGGAATAAATAAAATTTAGCTTTCCTAATTAAAAATCATTTTATTTTCCAGTTATACCAAGTAATATTTGTCCAAGTAGCGCATGTTATCAGCTATGCAAAGTTTGTATCTAAATCATGAGTTTCCTACTATGCATTAGTTGAATCTCATACGCACATAAACGTATTATTTCTGGCTTCCATTCTCGCTTAAATCACGTACATTCGCCAATTATTGAAAATTATATCTAATCGCTTAGCTATACTAATAACGTTAGGCATAGGATAGAAATTAGGCTATACCGAAATAGCCGTATTTAATAGACTAGTAACGATTACTGTTGAAATAGGAGTATTTCTACTCGTTAGTTTCAATATGTATCGGCATTATACCAGAATAATTAGTGCAATTTTGCAGCAGAATTGGTATAATAGACAATAAATTATATGGGCGTTCTTAGTATTGTTTTACAGCTGATTTTAAGCTTATCTATATTAGTTGTGCTACATGAGTGTGGACATTTTTTTCCAGCAAAATGGTTTAAGACGAGAGTAGAGAAATTCTATTTATTCTTTAATCCTTATTTCTCACTGTTCAAAATACAGAAGGGTGAGACCGAGTACGGTATTGGATGGGTGCCATTTGGCGGATATGTAAAGATTTCCGGTATGATCGATGAGAGCATGGATACTGAGCAAATGGCGGGAGAACCTCAACCATGGGAGTTTAGATCTAAGCCAGCATGGCAGAGACTAATCATTATGGTCGGTGGAGTATTGGTCAATTTTGTATTGGGTTTTCTCATATTCGCGGGTATGTTATGGCATTGGGGGGAGTCATATATACCATCGATCAATGTAACAGATGGTATATTTATTACCGATTCATTGGGTTACGAGATAGGATTGCAGAATGGAGATAAGATTATTCAAGTAGGAGATGTACCTTTTGAGAAATTTAATCCTGGTGCGTTCAATATGGGGATCATTATCAATGATGCTAGGTCATATGTGGTAGAGCGTAATGGTGAGCAAGTAATACTGCCGATAGGGGAGCAATACACTAAAATTCTCACTAAGAAATATAAGAAAAAGACTTTGTTTACAGCAAGATTTCCTCAAAAGGTATATCAAGTTAATGATGAGAGTCCTGCCTTTACAGCCGGATTGCAAGTTGACGATGCAGTTGTACAAGTGAATAGTATTGCTACACCTTCGTTTAAAGAGTTTGCGACAGAAATTAAAAAGTATAAAAGTGAAACAGTATCGATTCTAGTAAAGAGAGATGATCAATTAGTAACTATGAATATCACACCTGATGCACAGGGTATTATAGGTATGCAGAGTGCTCCAATGGCAGATTTCTATGATATTACTAATGTTAAGTATGGCTTCTTAGAGTCATTTCCTGCGGGAGTCAATAAAGGTGTTGGATTTCTAAAGGATCAGCTAAAAGCATTTGGTCAGATTGCTGACGATAGGATAGACGCTACAGATTCTTTAGGATCAATCGTGTCTATAGCACGTATGTTTGATAGTGGTTGGGATTGGCATCGATTTTGGCAGATCACAGCCATGCTGTCTATTTTACTAGGATTCTTCAATATACTACCTATACCAGCATTAGATGGTGGATATGTAATGTTTTTACTTTATGAGATTATCTCTGGTCGCAAGCCTTCAGATAAGTTTATGGAGTATGCTACCTTGTTTGGATTTATATTGATGATCTGTCTGATGATATTTGCATTAGGTTTGGATGTAACTAATATATTTAATGGAAATTAATGTGAAAAATTATTTTTTATTTTATGAAATGGAAGAGAAATTTTTCATTGATCTAGGCGAACTCAAACGTAAATACTTTAGTAAAAGTAGAGAGTTACATCCTGATTTTTATACTCAAGATGCAGAAGCAAAGCAAGAGGAAATATTAGCGTTAGCTGCTTTTAATAATGATGCTTATGAAACACTGAGGCACGATAATGAAAGAATGGAGTATATCCTCAAACAGCATGATGTTATTGGTGAAGAAGGAAAGAATAAGTTAGATCAGATGTTCCTCATGGAGATGATGGATATCAATGAAGCACTAATGGAATTACAAATGGACTTTGATCAGTCCGCTTTTGAAAAAGTGATATCTGAGATAAAGGCGATAGAATCAGAGTTATACGGCGAGGTAGAAGTAGCTATGAGAGGGTACGATCAAGATAAAGGCGTAGGGAGCTTGGAAATCATAGCAAAGTATTATTTAAAGAAGAAATACTTGTTGCGCATCAAAGATAATTTGGATAAATTTGTTGATGTTTAGGAGAAGCGAAGATTATGATAATTCACTTCAAATGCCAATGTGGTGGAATTGGTAGACACGACGGACTCAAAATCCGTTGCTAGCAATAGTGTGAGGGTTCGAGTCCCTCCATTGGTACAAAAAAGGCCGCAAATCCATATAGAATTAGGTTTGCGGCTTTTTAAATTATTATGATTCCAGCATAGTGTGAGTAAATGGTTGGACACTCTAGAATTATTAAGATTAAAGAACCGTTACATCTATATGAACATAAAGACAAGTATATCAATCTTCGTTATAGCGATCAGTTCAATCTTCTTATCATTTTCACCTCCCAGCTACAAGATAGCGTTGCTCAAGTACAATGGAGGTGGTGACTGGTATGCCAATCCTACAGCACTTACCAATCTAGCGTCATTTTGTAATCAACTTATGATCACTAGTATAGATCCGGATTATGCTACAGTAGAAGTAGGTAGTATTGAAGTATTCAACTTTCCATTTCTACATATGACAGGCCACGGTAACGTAGTTTTCTCTGATATGGAAGCAGAAAATCTAAGGACATATCTAATTTCTGGAGGCTTTCTACATATAGATGATAATTTTGGTATGGATCCTTATATAAGACCAGCTATGAAGAAGGTTTTTCCTGAGTTAGAGTTTGTAGAGTTGCCATTTAATCATCAGATCTATCACCAAGTATATGATTTTCCTTCTGGATTGCCTAAGATCCACAAACATGACGACAAACCTGCTCAAGGTCTAGGTCTCATCTATGAAGGCAGAGTAGTTTGCTTTTATAGCTATGAGAGTGATCTAGGTGATGGATGGGAAGATCAATCAGTTCATAAAGATCCTCAGTCTATTAGACTCAAAGCATTACAAATGGGAGCAAATATCTTGAAGTACGCGTTTGAAAGTTAGGAGTTTTCTTTAATATTTCAGCCTACCAATTTCTTTATTATGTCGCATAGTATATTTGGTTTTTGTGTTGATTAGGCTTCCTTACGCCTTGCAGTTAACTTCCTAAGCATATTAGGCCAAAACCTCTTCATATACAATCCTAAAGACTCTATACTTCCAGCGATTATAATTTCTGGTTTGCCTTTAGCGATTTGTTTGACAGCACTCTTTGCAAATATTTCTACAGGTATTCCTTTAGCAGTATTGCTATCCATAGATTTTTGTGGGGTACCATCTTTTGTCAATGCATTCATAGATATATCAGTCTGTATATAGCCAGGAGTAATGAGTGTAATATCCACCCCAAAACCATCTATTTCTGCCCTCAGACTATCGAAGAATCCATGCAAGGCATGTTTGCTGCTAGCATATCCAGATTTCATATATGATCCTAGTTTACCATTGACACTTGTTATGGTGATAACATGTCCGCTTTTCTTAGCGACCATAGAGGGTAGTAGTAGTTTACTCATATGGATCACTCCAAAATAATTAATGTTCATTAGCTTGTGATATACTTTCATCTCAGTATTTAGAGTCAGTGACCTTTGCGATATTCCTGCATTATTGATCAAGATATCTATATGACCATATTGATCTAAAACTTTATTCGTCACACTATCAATCTCACCACTATCGGCCATGTCGAGTAAGATAATTTCGCTTTTTTCTGGATTGTGCAAGGCTGCTTTAGTTTCTTCCAGTTTATCTTTTGATCTTGCAGTCAATATCATATACGCACCATGCTTAGATAACTCTATAGCTAGTGCCTTTCCGATACCTGATGAAGCTCCAGTGATCCATATTTTCTTATTGTTGTAGTAGGGTATATTCATATTATTTTGTTTTCCAATTAAGTCTAATCTAGCTCTAGATAATATTGCTTCGAAATTAAATCAAATTGAAATTCGAAACAAGATATGCTTTGATAAATTTTTGTAACAGGAGTTGAAAAAAAGTATTTTTTCGATATCGAATTATTCGGGAATGGAAGTGAGAAAAGGATTTGTAAGTACAGGTGAGATTGATGTTTTTTCTTTAAAAATAAATTTATATTTTAATACTTTTTATAATGGATCAGATATCGTTACAAGAATTTTTTTAAAGAGATAGGATCTGAAAGAGGTAAGCTATGGTTAAAATGAAAAAGCTGAACGTCAATTTGACATTCAGCTCTCATTGTAATTTATAAGAAATCAAAATAATATTATTTCACTCCGTGCATTAGTTTTTTGATTACTGGATTTAGAAGTATTCCTAAAATTCCAAGACCAATAGGGACCAATGTAAATATTAAGAAGAATGTAGTCATAGAATACTCTGCTGTAATTTCTTCGATACTTCCACCTAATATACCTGCGAGTTTATTACCGCAGGCTATGGCTATATACCATACTCCAAACATTAATGCAATCATTCTACCTGGAACCAATTTACTGATGTAGGATAGTGCAACAGGCGAGAGACAGAGCTCTCCTAAGGTATGGAATAAATAGGCTATTACTAACCACATAATACTTACTGTAGCAATTTCTGCTCCTGATGGAATTGTCATAGCTCCGAATGCCAATGCACCGAATCCTATTCCTAAGAGTATCAATCCTAATCCGTACTTAGTCGCGGCACTTGGATTGTATTTACTTTCCCACCACTTAGAAAATAACGGAGCAAACATTATGATAAAGAGTGAATTTAATATACCAAACCAAGTGGCTGGTATTTCCACTTCATTCTCCTTGATACGCTTCACAGTAGCTTGAATTACAGGAGAGTCTTTTCCAACTTCTGTCGTGAGTTTTCTGGCTCTCGTGGCTTTCTCTTCGTTGAGATAAATGTATTTTCCTCTTACTTCTATGATATCTACTTTATCACCTACTGTGAGATTGATAGGTTCGATTATCGTAGCTGATGCATTAGTTATTGTTGCATCTGCTATATTCATAGCTTCGGTAACATTTACCATTTGTGGATCTCCACCATCAGAGGATATTTGTGATATCTGCGGCACATCTAATACTAGTGCATTGGAGTTAAGATCACGATTTATCATCCATCCTACGATACCCCATATGATTACAAAACTTGATCCGAGGAATATATTTCCCAATGGATACGAGGCGAATGTTTGTTGGAACAGTTTGAATAGGACATAAGTAATAATAGCAATAGGCACTACTGTAATAATAATATTTACAACGACAAATATCGTCGCCCAATTATCAGACATTACTCTACCTGTGAATTGCTTAGCGAAGATGGTCATAGATCCACCAGCCTGCTCAAAACACATCCAAAAAACTACTGTCATTATAGCGAATACTACAATAGCAATCATTCTATCTCTGGTCTGAGTAGGGTATCTAGTAATTCTTGAAATAAGTAATGTGATAAAAAGTAGGAATCCTACTAATATGTAATATCCAGATATATCAGTTCCTCCCACCTCTAAGAAACTAACTCCACCGATTTTTGATATTGGATCATTAATTACCCAAGTTACACCTATAAATGCTGCAACAGCAACCATGATTTTATCTAAAGAGGTAAACGGATTGTATCTGTCACCTTCAAATTCTAATTTGCCTTCTGGTTTTTCGCCATCTACAGCTTTTGTAACTTCTGGCTTGTCTCCAATATCACCAAATATTTTGCTGGTAAAGTAAAATTGTAACATACCTAGAAGCATGAAAACTCCTGCCAATCCAAATCCATAAGACCATGATACTTTCTCTCCGATATATCCACAAAGCATGATACCCAAAAATGCTCCAGCATTTACTCCCATATAGAATATAGTGTAAGCTCCATCTTTTTTCTCAGGAGTATCTTTATACATTTCTGATATAATAGATGTTATATTAGGCTTGAAAAAACCATTGCCAATCACCAAACACGCTATACCTATAAACAAGAATATTTTTGAAAATTCCATGGCCATAAATCCATGGCCTAATGTCATTATGATAGCTCCAATGACAACAGCCTTTTTGTAGCCTATTTTATTGTCGGCAATCCATCCACCTAGAATCGGTGTGAGATAGACCAAAGCGGTATAGGTTCCATAGAGGGATAAGGCTTCTGAACTAGTCCAGTCCCATCCACCTATACCGATAGAGGATATCAAAAATAGTACAAGTATAGCACGCATACCGTAGTAAGAAAATCGCTCCCACATCTCTGTGAAGAACAGAACCATCAGTCCAGCAGGGTGCCCCATTACCTGGGATTTAAACATATCGTTTTTCATTGATTATATATTAAGTCAGTTAATTGATTGTTGTAATTTAGTTTAAAGGCTAGGCCTGTCAGTTTTCTTTACATTAAGTTATTTCTTAGTCGGCTAGATCAAATCCTTCTGCCTCTAGGTCTTTTATGATATCATCTTCAGCTCCGTGAGTCAGCCTTTTCAGAGGTTTGATAATTAGGATTACTAATATCCCGAATATCGTACAGAATACTGCTATTCCAGTGAATATTTTGAATTCACCTAGAGATCCTGACCATTCACCAAGTAATCCTGCCACTTTATTACCTAATCCAGTTGCTGCAAAATATGCACCCATCATAAATGCCACCCAACGCTCTGGAGCAAGTTTTGTAATAAATGAAAGCGCAACAGGTGAAGCACAAAGCTCTCCTATGGTGTGGAAGAGATATGCTAATACTAGCCAATGCATTCCAGATTTGTTAAGTATCTCACCTGCAGCATCGTAAGTAACTTCCATACTAGCTTGACTCATAAATAGGAATCCCCACCCCATGATGACTACACCTATAGCCATTTTGAATAATGAAGAAGATTCTCTACCTCTAGTTTTCCACCATCCCCAGAACATCCCTACTAGAGTAGCGAATACAAGGATGAATATAGCATTCACTGATTGAAACCATGATGCTGGTACGTCAAAGCCACCTAGTGATAGGTTAGTCTTATTTTTTGCATATACGTTCAGTAGTCCTCCTGCTTGTTCGAATGATCCCCAAAACACTATAATAATAAGAAAAGATAGATACGTAACTAAGATCCTATCTTTTTCGATTTTGTTACCGTCGTTATATATAACGATACCAATACCAACCGCAAAAGCGATACCTAATACCAACGCTCCATATGACCATCCAGCAGAGATCCATACGTACGCGCTCAAGGAAGCAGTAATTAAAAATCCTGTAAGTGAGTTTTTATGTTTGAAAATATCCAAAATCAAACTGGGTCGATCTAGTTCTTTTCCATCTTCAGCCACTACGAGATTACCAACGTGAGTAAGATATTTCTGCCCCCACATGTAAGTAAGTTGACCGATAACCATACCGATTCCTGCCATACCGAAACCATAATGCCACCCTATATTTTCTCCTACGTATCCTACAGCAATAGCAGATATTGCTGCTCCAAGGTTGATTCCCATATAGAAAATATAGAAACCCATATCTCTTCTTTGATCTCCTTTAGGATACAGTCCTCCGACCATAGTAGATATATTCGGCTTGAGACAGCCCACACCTAAAACTATGAGAAGAAGTCCAGTGTAAAATGCCCAGGGAGCTTCAATGGCAAGTATTCCATGCCCTAAGCAGAGAAAAATTCCACCGAGGTAAACGGCTTTCTTTTGCCCTAAAAATTTATCTGCTAATATACCTCCGGGTATAGACGCGACATATACAAACATAGTATACCATCCGTATAATGCATATGCATCACCTTCTGTCCATCCTAGTCCAGGATTGTCTCCTGCTGTAGTAGATACTAAGTATAATACTAGTATTGCTCTCATTCCATAATAGGAAAACCGCTCCCACATTTCAGTCAAGAATAAAATAAATAGACCTATTGGATGTCCAAGTAGTTCTTTTTGTCCTGCAAATGCTGGATTATCTTTCATATTGTTTTGGAATTATAAAGTGTAGATAGTGAACTTGCTAAGACAAGGATGTCTATAGAACCATACTTTTGGTCGTGTTTCTAGGTCAGTTATCACTTTTAAAATTTGATTAAATAATTAACGAGCAGTTAAAAATAGCCCAATTATTGGGATTGTGTGTAGGTATAGTCAATGAAAAGACTATTCGATTATGATAATAAGATCAGAGTGAATGCGTTATAGAATTGTCGAACAAGTAATTATTCTTTTCTAGTACGTTCAGAGCTCGACAAACTTACTTAATATACTAGTTTACTTATTCAGAGTATAGATTTTTTGTGATAGGCTTTTTTTATTTTTAAACATTAAAAATTTTATTTCCTATGATTTCAGCAAATAAATTAGAAAATAATATCCTTCAATATACTATAGATGGAGAAGTAAACGATAATGACATTGACGTATTCAATACTATACTCAGAGCCATGTCAAGTAAGCAAAAGTCTATATTGCTTATTGGTGAAATTAGGAATATGACTAATATTGATGCTATTAAAAATTATTTACGTAACAATGGGGTATCAAAAGCTATGACAAAGAAGCTCAAAAAATATGTGTTGATTTGTGACGCAGAAGTTCAAGAATTTTTCAGATCAATGAATACACTCTACTTTAAGAATATTCAGATTGAGTTTTTTCGATTGGATCAAAGAGAATTGGCTTTGGCGGCAGTACGTACTTGATTTTTCAACATATTTAGATAATTAAATAAGAGGACAAATTGATTTAATTCAATTTGTCCTTGTATTATTAAAATTCCCTCTCAACGGAAGTCACGAAGGGAATCTATTTTATATTTGCTAAACAAGCTAAACAGCTTTCTTTATAAAGGCTCAATCTCAATTAAAATGCCATCAGCATTCTAAATGCCTCTACTCTCTTGTCTATCTGCTCTTGATCTAACTTCTTAAGTCTATCGATAGAGAACTCTTCTACACAAAATGAAGCCATTGCAGATCCGTAAACAATTGCCTTTTTCATATTATCAAAAGATATATCGTCAGTCTTAGCTAAGTATCCCATAAATCCTCCGGCAAATGTATCTCCAGCTCCTGTAGGGTCAAATACTTGTGCAAGTGGCATAGCAGGTGCATAGAACATATTACCTTCACTAAACAATAAACATCCATGCTCACCTTTCTTAATTACTAAGTATTTCGGTCCCATTTTATGTATCGCAGCAGCAGCATTTACTAAAGAATATTCTCCAGTTAGCATACGCGCTTCTTCGTCATTGATAGTAAGTATATCTACTCTTGCAATAGCTTTTTTTAGGCTGTCAAGTGCAATATCTATCCAGAAATTCATTGTATCCATCGCTACCAGCTTTTGTGAGCCATCTAGTTGATCTAATACAGAGTTTTGGATATCTGGCGTTAGATTACCCAGCATTACATACTTTGATGACTTGTAGCTCTCCGGAAGCTGAGGATCGAAATCTTCTAGTACATTGAGGTCAGTAACTAGAGTATCACGCTGATTCATGTCTTCGTGGTACTTTCCTGCCCAAAAGAAAGTCTTACCATCAGCTTTGATCTGAAGACCTTCCATATTAACACCTTTATCTTCTAAGGCTTTGATTTCTTCTTGTGGGAAGTCACCACCTACAATAGCGGATAGATTGATATTGTTAGTAAAGTATGATGCCGCGTGGCTGATATATGTGCATGATCCGCCGATTACCATGTCAGCTTTGCCATGTGGTGTCTCGATTGTGTCAAATGCTAATGTTCCGATTGTAAGTAAGCTCATTGTGTGTATAAAGTTGTTATTATTCGAAAATTGATCGCGAAGATAGGGATTTCTATCAAGTTTGCGATATCGAATTGGACTGATAGTCGTATGATGAATATTCTAGAATTATTACACTATTGATAAGGTCAAGAACTAAAAGAATGAAGCTCTATTAATTTACTACTAAAGTTGAAATTAGTTGAATGTAAATTTTAAAACAAAGCAACACCCAATAGCAGAATGTCGCTTACAATTAATTAGTCTAATTTTTATTTTGGTACTATTACTCTTCTAGTGAGCAATAGATTAGTGGCAGTTATTTTTCAAGAAGTAATCTCTAGATTTAGCACTGTAAACATCAATTTCACTCGCTCGTAATTCTTGTCTAACTACTGAACAGTTACGTTTTCTATTCCTCTTTCTAAATATAAATCATCTCCCAAATACAGTAATTAAGGCCTTCTTTTTCGACCTATTCTTAGTATCATACCAGAAGATAATATTCTTAATTATTCTTTTTCTGCCATCTATATCTATGATCCTACTAGAAGATCGCTTAGAGAAATTGTGTTTGAGATTGATATTTTCTACTTGCCCATTATGATATTCTATTCGCATTTTTTGCATGTTGAGATCTCCTCTAGTTACAGCTAGTTTTAGTTTTGCAAATCTTCCATCTTTAGCGCCTACATGTATTACATCTTTATCGAGTTTAAAATCGACAGTTCTACTTCCTAGTCTTTCCCATTTTGATATTGAAGTATCTATGGTAGACGAAGTGAAACCTGAAATACAGAAAATCACGACAATTGATACGAAGCTATTGACTATGTATTTCATAGTATTAGTTTGTTGATGTTATACTAAGACTATGAATGTTGGTCTAGGTTTAATAGGTGTAAAAAATATTGCATAATAAAAAAGAGCAACATCCAAAATGGATGCTGCTCTCTAAGTTGTTTTCAAGACTTTATTCTAGTAGTTGTCTAGACGTATTTTTAGTCGATTATTATTCTTAGCTATTATAATGCTATGAATGGAGCGATAACTAATGCTACCACTGACATAAGTTTTAGTAATATATTAAGTGATGGTCCAGATGTATCTTTAAATGGATCACCTACAGTGTCTCCTACTACAGTTGCCTTGTGCGCCTCAGAACCTTTATAGTGCATTACACCATCGATTTCCACACCTTCTTCAAACATCTTCTTAGCGTTATCCCATGCTCCACCTGCGTTAGATTGGAAGATAGCCATAAGTACACCACAAACAGTTACACCTGCAAGAACACCTCCTAACATTTCTGGTCCACCACCAAATCCAAATATGACTGGAGTAATCACAGCGATAAGTCCTGGAAGAACCATCTCACGAATAGATGCCTGTGTTGATATTTCTACACACTTACTATATTCTGCTTTTCCGTCAGCTGCTTCGAAAGTAGCTACATCTTCTGCTGACCATTCGCTCTGTTCTTTACCGTCGTACTTTTTCATTACAGCTAGTGCTGCTTTGAGTTCTGGAATATCAGCGAATTGTCTTCTAACTTCGTTGATCATATCCATTGCCGCTTTTCCTACTGCGTTCATAGAGAGAGCAGAGAATAGGAACGGAAGCATACCACCGACAAGTAGACCCGCCATTACTTTGGGCTGAGCGATATCGATAGATTGAATATTAGCCGTAGCCATAAACGCTGCGAATAATGCTAATGCAGTCAATGCTGCAGATCCGATTGCAAATCCTTTTCCAATTGCCGCTGTAGTATTACCTACTGCATCTAATTGGTCAGTTCTCTGTCTTACTTCCTTTGGAAGCTCAGCCATTTCAGCGATACCACCAGCATTATCTGCTACAGGTCCGTATGCATCTACAGCTAATTGGATACCTGTGTTTGATAACATACCTACAGCTGCGATAGCAATACCATACAATCCAGCAAAGTGATGTGCTCCTAGTATTGCTGCTGCCAATACGATAATTGGTCCTGCAGTAGAAATCATTCCTACTCCTAAACCGGCAATGATGTTAGTCGCAGCTCCTGTAGTTGATTGTTTTACGATAGACATTACAGGCTTAGTTCCTGTGCCTGTATAATGTTCGGTTATTTTACCGATAAGTAAACCTGCAGCTAGTCCACACAATACGGCATAAAATACACCTGTAGCAGTATATTCCGCACCCTTCATTGTCCACGTTTCCGGAAACATCCATTGAACTATTAAGAAAGTGGCTATTAACATTAATACAGCAGAAACTAATTCTCCCATATTCAAAGCTTTATGCGGATCACCACCATCTTTTACTCTTACGAAGAAAGTACCTATGATAGACGTGAGGATTCCTACTGAAACTAAAATTAAAGGAAGTAGTACGGCATTTAATCCACCAAATTCATTCGCAGTAACGAATCCTGCTGATCCAATAAGTGTAGCTCCAAGTACCATAGTACCAATAATAGATCCTACATAAGATTCGAATAAATCTGCACCCATACCTGCTACATCACCTACATTATCACCTACGTTATCAGCAATCGTTGCTGGGTTAAGTGGGTGATCTTCAGGGATACCTGCTTCTACTTTACCTACAAGGTCAGCTCCTACATCCGCAGCCTTAGTATATATACCACCACCTACTCTTGCAAATAATGCGATAGATGATGCACCAAATGAAAATCCTGTCAGTACCGTTATTACTCTTGTAACCTGATCTATATTATCTAATCCAAATTGGCTAGAGAATAATAAAAATAGTAGTCCAAGCCCAAATACACCAAGCCCAACAACACCAAGGCCCATAACGGCTCCACCGGCAAATGCTACTTCTAATGCTTTTCCTAGACTCGTTCTAGCTGCAGCAGTTGTACGTACATTTGCCTTTGTAGCTACTTTCATACCAATAAATCCTGCTAAAGCAGAACAGATAGCACCAAGTACAAATGAAAATGCAACTAGTGGTGAAGAAGTATCCGAAGCTGCAGTTAAGCCTAGTATAAGAGCTACTATGACTACGAAAATTGCAAGTACTTTATATTCTGCTTTTAGGAATGACATTGCTCCATCACTGATGTGCTTTGCAATTTTTGCCATTTTTTCTGTTCCTTCATCTTGTTTACTGACCCATCCAGATTTCCAGAATGTAAATAGCAAGGCTATCACACCGAAGACTGGAATAGCCATCATTAAAGTTTGTCCCATTGGTTATTGACTTTTTGTATTAAATTATAAAAATAAATATATATAAAAATAACGCCTCAAAAGTAGCGTATTTATTGATGTTTGCAAATAAATATGAAGCTATAATGCTCATTCTGATCCTATTGATATAAAAGAGTACATCAATACTCATATACTCTATTGAACTTGGAGTATAGTACAACACATTTTGAAATTATTATCTTTATACTTATGCGATGTATTTCTTTTGTTAAAATAGTAATATGTGTAGTCATTATGATGGTTTCACTATCTGAAGTGATTCAGGCACAGACTACTTTTCAACCTAAACAAATAGAGTTTGATTGGAAAGGGATAGTATATAGATATGAGAAGGCATTTGAATTTTCGTTGCATACCAATGGATTTATATTAGGCTATAATAGTGGTCGTATACTTACTTATAATAAGACGAGATACTATCACTTTTCCATAGGATATATGGGTGACCCTCGTGAACGTCGTCAAAATAAGAACATACCCTTGGCGAATATGACTTCTAAGTCATTTTCTTATGGTAAGCTCAACTCACTCTATGTGCTTAGAGCAGGTATAGGTCGCAAAAAATATCTATCCGAAAAAGCCAAGAGAAAAGGAATTGCGCTTGGATATAGTTATGAAATAGGCCCAGCGATTGCCATGCTAAAGCCTAACTATCTGTATTTACTGTTTAGTGAGAATCAAAATGGGATGCTAGTAGACGAGCTCCGAGCAGAACGATATTCTTCTGAGAATGCAGATGTTTTTCTGGATTACAATAGGATATATGGTGGCGGCGGCTTCACCAGAGGATGGAAAGAATTGACGTTTACTCCTGGATTACAGGCTCGAGGAGGAATCCTGTTTAGCTTAGGAGCATATGATAAATATGTAAAGATGATTGAAGTAGGTATTATGGCGGATTTGTTTTTTAAGAAAATTTCTATCTTGGCAGAGACAGAAGCCGTGAGCAATAAGCCTTATTTTATCAATCTATACTTAACTTTGCAACTCGGTGCTCGAAGAAACTAATTGCCTATTAATCCGTTAATAAACTGTGCACATGCCTTAGTTGGGCATATTGTTTACTCAAATTATAATCACACGTGCTAGAACTACCAGTAGTATCAAATATAGAAAAGCCAAAAAGGGAGAAAAAACCTAACTGGCTGAGGGTGAAATTGCCTATAGGGGAGGATTATAAAAGAGTAAGAGGTCTAGTAGACGAATATAAGCTCCATACGATCTGCGAAAGTGGTAACTGCCCCAACATGGGAGAATGCTGGGGGGCAGGTACTGCTACATTTATGATATTAGGAAACGTGTGTACACGTAGCTGCTCATTTTGTGCAGTGAAGACTGGACGTCCACCTGAATATGATGAAGATGAACCACGGAGAGTAGCGGAAGCAATTAGACTTATGGAAGTGAAGCATGCAGTGATCACATCTGTCAATAGAGATGAACTCAAGGATCGTGGAGCTGAGATATGGTATCAGACAGTAGTACAGATCAAAAAACAATCACCTAACACAACTATAGAAACGCTAATTCCAGATGTAAAAGCGAACTGGGAAGCTCTAGACCGAATGATAGAAGGAGGTCAAGAAGTAGTCTCACATAATATGGAAACAGTAGAGGAGTTATATCGCAAAGTGAGACCTCAAGGTAAATATCATCGTAGCTTAGAGCAGCTCCAGCGTATCAAAGAGTCAGGGCACAGAACAAAGACAGGTTTTATGGTTGGGCTAGGAGAGACTGATGAGCAAGTGTATAAGATTATGGATGACCTCATCAAAGCTAAAGTAGATGTAGTGACTATCGGTCAATATCTACAACCAACGAAGATGCACCTTGCAGTGGACTCATTCGTACATCCTGATAAGTTTGCTGAGTACAAAGCAGTAGGCCTAGAAAAGGGGTTTGAATATGTGGAAAGTGGACCCTTAGTAAGATCAAGTTACCATGCAGAACGTCATCTGTAATGATAATCAGACACGAAAAAGTAAAGGCAGGAATCATAGGCTGGGGAGAGAATACGCTACTGTTAGCGGATCTTTTGACTAGATATGCTAAGAATATTGAATTGGTTGCTCTAAGTACATCATATGATACTGGTCGTGACTACGCCATTCGCAATCTTGGGATCAAACATATATTTACCCATCATAAACAGATGATGGATCTACATGAGATCGATGCAGTAATCATAGCCGGTCCTGGGGCAGAACATACGGAGCAGATCATCGATAGCCTCAAAGCTGGGTACCATACTCTTTACGAATTGCCAGCCGCATTAGATATATTTAATGCAATCAAGATTGTAGATGCGGTAGAGCATTATCCTAGTCAGATAGCTATGGGGGCATTGTCACACCGTTACGACTCTAAGTACAAAAAGATAAAAGAGAAAATCCAAAGCGGAGCTATAGGCAATCTTATCGCGGTAGAAGTGTACGCCAATCAATTTAGAGATAATAAAACCGAAAAAACTGATCCAGGTATTGTTAGGGATATGCTACTGAGCCAAATAGATTTAGTAAGATGGATTACTGGCCAAGAGATAATATCAGTAAGTAGTAATAGGGTAGGCGAAGGAATAAATATGACTTATGCGCATTTTACTGCTTCTCTAGAGGGAGGACAATCATGTACATTCACTGCCAATAGACAATCACATCAGCCCCACGGTAGTAGTATAAAGATCATTGGTAGTGATTTAGAAATATATTTCAGGGCGCCTATAGAAACGTATGAATATGCTGAAATATCAAATGGTCAACTTACGCCCACTTACCTAGATCATGATAATAAAAAAGAGTACATGGATATACTTAATGCATTTCTTTATACCATACAAGAGAAAGTAAAGCCGAATGATACTGTTAAAGATATTATGAGCAATACCCGCACGGCTCTAGCTTTTGAGGAGTGTTTGGGTCTGTATGGCCCGGTTGAGGTTGAGCTCTAAGATTATAAATTAAATCATTACACTAGAACTTTTCTTATGTGCCTAATTGTATTGTCTGTGACCCACAATTAGATATATCTGATACAGATTGTATTATTTGGCTTGAATAACTGTTTTAATTTCAAATCGGTTTGGTGTTAGTTGAAAAAGACACCAAAGCAAAAAACCTATTACGAATGTAATAGGGACAAATGTTTTTTGTTAAATTTCAATTATTCTCCACTATCTCGCTTAGATAGCATACGATCCATGTTTTCTGTGAATTCTGAAGCTGTTTTAGTATATCCAGTTTTCCCATGTGCTACAATGCTATATTCGCTATTCTTTGATTCCTTAGATAAGTCAAATAGCCAGACAGTAGGATATCCTCTTACTTTGAATGCTTGTTGCAAGTTTTTATTCTGTTGTTTAAATCTTGCAGGAAGTTGCTTTCTTCTAGGAAAGTCTAACTCGAGAAGAACTACATTCTTATCAGCCCAGTCTTTGAACTCTTTATGAATAAATACAGATTTGGTTAATCTCTTACACCAACCACACCAGTCACTTCCAGTGAAGTTTGCCAATATGGGCTTACCTGTTTTCTGAGACTCTGCATAAGCTTCGTCAACATCTACTAACCAACCTTCATTTTCAGCTGTGTAGGTAGCATCCTGTGCCATATTTGTTGTAGAAATCATCAAAGAGAGAAATAAAAGAAAAGTAAATCTCATGTTATGTTGTTTTATTTTTTGGAGTAATAAATATAAATAGTAGCCTTATAAATTTAAAGAAACTACAAATCGCGTCATACATTGCAAATATAGCTCTAAAATAAGGTATAATTAACACTAGGAAGTTTATTATACGGTCCCATTATTTACATAAGCCGAATATAATGATGGTTTTTAAGAATAATGGTTGTAGCATATTACGTCAGTTATTAAGTCCACAGAGAGCAAATAATGAAATTTTTAAATGGCATGTACTTAAAGTCATTATAGTATTGATAACCATTGTTAGGGATTATACTATTTCCGTCTCTCATGTTAAAGTAGCTACAGTTATTTACTATGTGGCTAGATTTTATTTTTGTCAGATAATTATTATTTAAGTTCCATGACCTAATAATGTATACTCAAAACCTTATTGACTAAAATGTTGATAGTTTTGTTCGGTCAAAGTTATCTTGCTATTCGGCTACCCATTATTTTGTTGTCACATTCTATCTATGGGCTATTTGGAGGCTAATTGTTATTGGGGATTTAAGAAAATTTAATTAAGCATTGCCCCCTAATTAGTGTTTTTATTCCTCTCAATTGTTGGATTTCTTTAGTATTTATCTAGGACTCCGACTATCGATTACCTTGGTTTATAGTCCGTAATCTATGTTGTTATTGCTAGTCAGAAAAGTATGGAATGGTTCGCTAGTTTGGAGCGCGTCACTGCCTAATGAAACTTATGGCTAAAGATTAGTCATCTAGTGAGACTCTAGTGCCTGATTCTTTTGGTTTTTGCTCAGTTCTCATTAGAGGTATTTCTACAAAGAAAGTAGTTCCTTTATCTATTCTCGTATCAAAATATATTCGACCATTCATGGAGTCAATCATATTAGCTGAGATAGCTAATCCTAGTCCAGTTCCAGAGTTTTTAGTCGTAAAATTAGGAGTGAATACCTTTTGTTTCATATAGTCAGGAATACCAGTTCCATTATCTTTTACAGTTATGATAGCTGAATGGTTTTTCTTGTTTAAGGCGATGTCTATTTTACCTCTCCTATCATCTGGAATAGCTTGTATTGCATTTTTAACGAGATTGTTGAGTATACGTATTAGCTGATTACGATCGACAAATACTAATAGGTCAGCTATAGGCTCAGACATCGTTATATCCATATCATCACGCTTGCGGAATAGATCATGTACTGCTTCCACTATTTCATTTAATATAATTTTCTCATTATTAGCCTTTGGCATTGTCGCATAATTGGAGAATTCGTTGGCAATGTTGGTAAGGGCGTCGATCTGAGTTACTAATGTGCTTGCCACTTTCTCCGTAAGGTCTTTAGCACGATCCGGATTTGTTTTTACCATCTTATCAAGATACTGGATACTCAATTTCATAGGTGTCAATGGATTCTTGATTTCATGAGCGACTTGTTTAGCCATCTCTCTCCAGGCCATATCTCTCTCAGTCTTCGCTATAATATCTGCACTATCTTGGACCTGTACGATTAGATTGTTGTATTCATTGATGAGTTGACCGATTTCATCATTGTCTTCATAGATTAATGGTTCGTTACTAGCGCCTAATTTAAACTCTTTGAGTTTGCCGGCTATGATCGATAGCGGTCGTGTTATACTATTGGCAATAGCCAGTGCTATGGCTCCTGCTATCAAGAATAAGAATACATATACATTGAGAATTGTACTTATAAAATCCAATATACTACTATAACTTCTTGGACTTTTTGGAAATGTAATCGTGAAATATGCATATGGTGGTTGTGATGCAATGCTTAACGGCACGATCGTTTTAGGTACACCTTTAAACTCTATATCTCTTGTCTGTAATTTTATTTCAGAATATCCTGCAGGCAGCCTGAGCATATCTTCATGTATCTCAGTAAAACTTATAAGTTTTCCAGCTCTGGAGTATAACGATATTTCTAGTCCATGTATATCAGTAATTTTGTTTAGAGACTTACTCAATACCAAGATTTTGCTTTCTTCATCTATTGCGTTATTGACATATGATTGTATTGAATTATTAATGCTAATAATCTGTTCGCGATATGATTTTGATTCATTATTTTTTAGCAAATTATTGAAGTAATAACCTGTCATTAATCCAATAATCAAAAATGAGAATACTACTAAAACTATTATAACAAGCTGAATCTTAGTACGCAAAGAATCTTTTGCATAAAGTTGTATGTCTAATGGGGCACTGAGGAAATTCCATCTACTATTGATCATACTAATGAAGATGATTATCACTCCTAGTATGGAAAAAATGTAGGAGAATAATGAGATGGGTTTTATTAATGAAGATATCCTCTTGTAATTTATAATACGAATATCTTTTGTAGCCTTACTAGTGACAAACGAATAGCCGTTCATTATTGTATCAGATTTGATGGAAGCTATTTCAATCAATTGTAACTCTTGCATATTTCGATCTTCCTTGAGGATGATTTCATCGTTTTGAGTTACATAGTAATTATGTTTATCGTGTCCTTTAATCAGCTGATCCTTTGCTGGGTTTAGTACAATTACAAATTGAAAGGGTGCATTTTCATGGAAGTCATTATTGACAAGATATTCTAGGTAGTAGGTCTGTTTGTAGGGATTGTACTTTATATATTGATTGATCGCTATACTTCTATCCAATTGCGATTTCATCTGATCATGAGGAATTCCATATGTATTGAGTAGGCTATTTTGATTGGAGTCATAACACTCAATTTGCATTTTTTTGTTGTCTAGCTTTTCCTCAAAAGGAATACTCTGCCTTATATATTCATCCAGATCTTCCCTTTGAAAGTTTCCTTGGCGCAATTGACTCATTGTACTAAATACTGCAGAAGACATAATATCCTCGTTTAGACTAGAGATTATATAAATATCTGATGTGTCTGCACTCTGATATAGATTTTGTACATATTGCTTTCTCTCTTGAATATCTTCTTGTAGACTATTATAAAAAACTATACCAGCCATAAGAGATGCAAATATGACCATCCACCAGATTAGCCATATGATACTATTAGATCTATGCTCAATGAATAAGTCTAACATTAGTAGATAGACAATAAGGTATGTCAGTAACATCCAAAATGGTAAATGTATTCCTAGAAAGTAATAGACAGCTGTTGAGAATAAAACTCCTAAACAATAGTAAATAACTTTATTATTCTTGTTTCCCTTACTAGCCATATATACAATACTACACGTAGCGGTGAATATTAGTAATTTATAAACTAAGAGCAATATGATTACTATAAAGCTATACTTGTCAAAAAGTAATATATTATCTATATCTAGATGTATGTTAGGATGACGTATAATACCAGAAGCAATATGACAAAGATAAAAGAGTCCACTACTGAGTACTCCAGATGCTAATAGAAAGCTTAATGGGTTGTATTTATGGGCGAAGGTGATGCTTTTCAATTTCAGGCTAAGGTGTTTGACCAGATAGCCTAGTACAATATTGAGCAAGATTAATTCCGCTATTGAACTTACCCAAAACGAAGAGTTATGAATATTTTGGAATACTATTAAAGGGTGAAAAACCCTCTGAAGATCTATTAGCTGTATGATCATAAGCAAACTAAAGCTAATTGATCCGTGTACTACTAATGATCTTAACGGGCCATTTATATCTCGGCAGTAAAGATAAATCAAATGTAAGGCACCTATAAATGATAGTAGAAAAAGCAAATACCTAAGAAATCCTTTATATCTATTAAATCTTGTATTTGTCGACTCTAAATAGTCAATAGAATCAACATTGTCAATTGACATGGTATTTGGTAACCTAAGTCTATTGTCGAGGTTGAGGTCGGAAAGTATATCAAACTTTACCTTCCTATTGATGTCATAAATATTGGGTGACAATCGTATTGTATACTCCTCATTGATTTCTTTGGAGATGCCCTTGAAGCCGTTTGATACAGAGGTTAATTCTGATCTATCTATTTGGTTCCAGTAAACTAGTGAGTCACTTTTTAAAATATTGATGTACCAATTACTTTTTTCTAGCAATCGCACTTCTTCATCTGATAGAGTAGGGTAGTTGAAGAGAGTCTTTTCTATTTTCCTTAGCTCGGACAACAATTGAGACTTTATCCTAGTGATATCGCGGGCTGTACCATCAGCATTGGCTAGCTGGTAAGACCATATGCTGAGAATTATTCCCAACATACTCAATATTAGAAGATAGTGTTTGCCTAAGTTTATCACTGTGGCTTTTTAGTTATTAAGCCCACAAGATAGGTATTTTATATATTATTATAAATTTCAATATGTTGCATTTTTTTTGAACTTTAAGGGTTGTATTTTTTTTTGCTAGAATAAGCCACAGTAGATATTCAAAGATGTTACCTTTGCACTGCATCGCTCTATCGCGACCATCGTTTGACCGATGGTTGAGGAAAGTCCGGACAACGTAGAGCACCGTACCGTGTAATAAACGGACCCTACTGTACAGTGGGGATAGAAAGTGTCGCAGAAAATAACCGTCTCTTGCTTGTCAGGAGATAAGGGTGAAAATGTGAGGTAAGAGCTCACGATGTTAATGGGTAACTGTTAACGTGGATAAACCTTATGGGTTGTAATGCCATGTATATTATGATTCGGCCTAGGTCGACGAGAGCTGCTCGCTCAAGAATACCAAGTCATAAGGGGTAGGCAGCATAGATAAATGATAGAGCATCAGAAATGATGACAGAATCCGGCTTATAGATGTATTTTTAAATTTTAGTCTCGTTGCTCAACGAGTAAAATTAAAGAGGGGCCATCACATCGTGATAGTCCCTTTTTTTAACTTAATCAGAAAATTATTACTTCAACTATTTACGATTACTCATCTACAGCATTTTGAGTCTGATATGAAGCGAAGTCGAAGATCAGTCCAAATCTCAATGTATTATCAAGAGGATTTCTTTGGTTGCTGGTAGGAACAAGGTAAGATAGATCTATACCAAATACATTGTACTTAAGGCCTATTCCAAGTGTAAGGAATTGTCTATCTCCTTTGATTGCGTTTTCGTAATAGTAACCTGCTCTCACTGCAAATTGCTTATCATACCAGTACTCACCACCTAGGGAATAAGAAAACTCTTTTAACTCTTCACTAAATCCACCTTGCGCATCACTGAATGATCCAAAGACACCAGAGAAAAGAGATTTTTGTCTAAAATCAGCTATGCCATCTCCTGTTCCATTACCATTTTCATTATCATAAACAGGGTTATTTGTGCCATCAGAAAGTAAACTTGCCACAGGTGTAGGTACCATTAGTTTATTGATATCTAATCCAAACTCTACAGTATTGAATTCATCTAACTCTAGCTTAAGAGCAGATCCAAGACCGAAATTAGCGGGAAGGAAATCCTTTACAGCTTGATTCGTGTAACTTACTTTAGATCCAATATTTGTTAGTGCTAGGCCCATTGCGAATTCACTCTTATACCCTCCAGTCTTACCTTTAGATCTGTATGTAAGCGAAAAATCAGCTGCAAAGGCATTTGCTGAGCTAATATCTAGTCCACCTGCCATCTGGCCACTTGCTAAGTTGGAGTACACATACTTAGCTGTAAGTCCAGCAGAGAGTTTATCACTTAGTTTACGTGCATATGCTCCTGATAGTTCAAATTCTCTTGGCTTACCTGATCCAGTACTTACTCCGTCGTTATCAGTAAAACTAATCTCACCTAGCGAGAAAAATCTAAGTCCAAATCCTACAGTTTGTAATCCATCTATTTTCTTGTATCCTGTTAGATAAGCTAGATAGATATCGTTCAGATTAAGCTCTCTTAACCATGGTGTATAGGTTACAGAAATCGCTGTTTCTTCTTCAGTCCACACTAAATTACTCGCATTGTAATGCATTGCATTAGAGTTAGGAGTTAGTGCGATACCTAGGTCTCCCATAGATCCACCTCTAGCATCTGGAGCGATTCTTAGGAAAGGCATAGCAGATATCACAGCATTTGAAATACAGTCTGACTCACCAATGTTAGTTATACACCCTACGTCAGAATTAAAGCCAAACTGACCATACATGAACTGGGGATTACTAAAAAGTGCAACTACTACTGCACAGCTAAAAATTAATTTTTTCATTATTACCTTTTATGAAATGTTCATTTGTTACTTTAAGCTATAAGCAATCTTCGTGCTAAAATGTCTTTAAGTAAGCAATTGCAAAAATAAAATAGTATTTGAATAAATACTAACTCACATGATATAGTAGCTATTGTTTGCGTAATAGTTTATTAGCACTTTAGAATTATTCCGTATTCTATGCTTTAAGTTATTTGTAAATCTTATCTAAAGCAGAGAATTACATTCAACTCACTGGCTATTTTAGGATAACCAACTTTTCGAATTCACTTTCTCTGAGTAGATTAAACTCATCTGATCGAACTTTTATTTTGTAGAGATACACTCCTTTTCCAATATCTGACCCAAAATCATCCGTCCCATCCCAATGAATATCGTCAATACGGAATCCAGTGGCATACTTTGTAGCTTCTATAGTCTTTATCACTTTACCTGATATAGTGTATATAGTTATTAATATGTCCAACTCTGTACTTGTAAGATCATGCTCAAATTGGAAGTTTGTACTCGTTGTAAATGGATTAGGGTAGTTGAGCACATGCTCTAACACATTGTCTCCATCTTTTATGACTACAAATTCTGATCGAGCTTCCGAGCTATTGTTAAGAACATCCCAAGCTTTGACAGAAATACTGTGTCTACCTGACTCAAGCCCTGATATTGGGTATCGGGCAGATCCTTCACGGAAATTATCTACAGTAGCTTCATAAAAATCATTCATAATGAATGTTCCTTGATTGTCTTCATCTAGAGTACCGCTAAGATCATGACCAATGCTTGTACCAGTAACGTTTATTCCGTTTTCATCTTCTAGCTTTATGAGAAGTACAGGATCAGTATTCGTAATGCCTCCATAAACAAAACTCTCATCATTCATGAATATTTGAATTTCTGGTCCTTGATTGTCTTGTATAATATTATTACTGGTACCGCCTATTATAAAATCATCGTTACTTCCTTTAGCATCTACACGATCTGGATTAGTAGCATAGTAACTGATGCGACCAGGGCCATATGCATAGTTGATATCTTTAGGGACTACAAAAGTGAAAGAGAACATCCCATTAGTTACGGTTGCGGCTCCTTTGAAAAGTATGTTTTTAATGACATTAAAGGATTTTTCTCCACTGTTAGAGTCATTAGCTAAGGTTCTTAGAGTTGATTCCTTATCAAATATGGTAGGGTAGACTATTCCATTATAGTCACTTACAAATTGGTTGTTTTGGTCAGTGATTATACCTTCGATAGTCACTTGTTCTAAGGCTTTGAGAGTATCTGAAAATTCACTTATTGATGTTCCATTTATTTTGGAGGTTTCTACGTTGAGCAGCGGTACCGATAATCTCATAGATGGATCACCTAACAATGAGAACTTACGAGCATTTATCTTCTGAGTATCTTGGACGTTTTTATTTTTACCTCTCATCAAGATCTCACCTAGAGTTTGTAGTTGACCACCTTGAGTTGTGAACATAGTATCGTATACTGAACTTACCAACCTTTTATTGTCACTAGCGAAAACAGCTCTAGTAGTAGAGAAAAGACCAATTGCACCACCTCTTTCATTAAGAAGACTTACTTCACCAGCACTTTCAACACTAGGTTCGTCATATCCTGCGAATGTACACGTAGCAGTAATAAGTAGTGGTATGTTATCATAGTTGTTCCAGCTCTGAATATCAGATACTTGGAGTACTCTTTCTTGTGCCCACCCCTTAGGACCACCATGTCCGAGATAGTTTAGTACCAATAAACCCTTAAATACTGCGTTGTTTAGTTCTTTGGTCGCATCTGGAAATCGAGCTCCACCAGGAGTAGACTCTTGGAGAAAAGCATCAAAGTAAATTTTCTGTTGGTTGAAATCTGGGTATCGAAGTTTAGTCTGATTGGCTATGTCTTCTGTATCTGTTAGGTGTCTTCCAGAGTCTTCATCGTCTGCCGCAAATCCCAATTTTAATTTCCAGTCACCTTGTGTATCAGGGTGGGTATCATAGTGTATCAATTTGTCTACAAGACCAGTGAATTCTTCTGCAGTTTTCACTGGAAATCTACCAACTGCTATATCCAACTGTCCTTTAAGGTTAGTCCCTTCATTGATGTCTAGTAGTGCATAGAAATCATCAGTAGGAAATCCATCTATTGGATCCAAAGACTCTTTGGTCTCATAAACAGGAATGAAATTATGATCTGGGATGTCTGGAGTCAATTGCTTATAATCAAAAGATCCATCACCAACTAAAAGAAGATATTTGAAGTTATCAGTTCTATCGTAAACCATTTTAGCCAAGTCTCTGATCGCTGAAGGGTCTACCTTTCCACCCGAAAATTCATTGTATACATGATTGATGTTTATAGCTATCACATTCAGGTTTCCAAAGCTAGATCTATGCTCTACATATCTTTCTATATCATTTTCAAATGTTGGGTGGTATATTACTATAAGCTCTACATCATCAATGGAATGTAAATTTTGATTTTCTACAACACCTACTTTAGTAGGTGTCATTGCGGTAGCTTCATTGAATGCGTAGAACAGTCTTAGCTCATCTTGAGAGTTGTACTTGATCTGCCCATTATCTACAAAGGCGTTTTTAATATCGTCAAGACTAGTGACATCCCATATATGATCAGGGGAGCCTGTGAGACTAAGTGCTGTATTGTTATAGTTTACACTTTCTTGATTCGAGATGAGGATAGGATTGCCATTAAAGTTAAGAGTTTTTGGTATTATGAATTGGAGGTAATCCAACCAACCTTCTGAAACATCATTTCCTTGAAAGGGATATCTCACGACGATCTTCCCATTTGGGTTGTTGATAGTCGCAGTCGTATTCATCAAAGCATAATTAGCATACCTATTGGTACTAATACTTCCACTGTCATTAATTCTTGCCAGAGATTTATCTAATGTATTGCCATCGAGATCAAGGAAAACTCTAGAAGTATTTTCATCATTTCTGCCAGCAAAACCTAATTTTATTTCTATCTCTTCACCAAGGACATAACCAGTGAGATCAAATTTGTCAGTATAGTCATATTCTTTTACCGTGTTATATCTATCTCCAAACCAAAGCTGACCGGTGCCTTGAGTGGCAGTAAAAGCTGCCAATAAGTTTACTTTATCTTCCTCATACCTTTGAAGGCTATTGTATATTGACGAATTATAGGCGGTTGTAGAAAGACTATTACTTGTTCCTAATCTCTTACCTTGACTTTCTTTTACCTTGATAAAAGCATAGTTGATATCGGAGTAAATGTTCTTTTCGTGATTGTATGTATTATTCGAAGTGTTCCAACTTTCATCTCCTTTGGCATAAAAGAGGATGTAGTCAGCAGAATTGAATACATTGTTTTCCTCTCCTTTGATCAATATTGGAGACTCTATTAAGTCATCAAATCTATCTTCAATAATATTCTCAGCTAAAGCTTTACCATGACTTGTGTATACCGCTAAATTTTTTGGATTTATATTGTCAATGTCAATGCCAAGATCTTTTAGGTAGTTATAATCCAACTTGTACACACCAGATTCAGTGAAAGATACTTTATAAATAGCTCCACTTGATAAAACCGAGTTGTCAGCGAAGGTTGGTCCATCTCTTTTCTCAACTAGAGGAGCGCCATAATCTATAGTTAATCGCACTTCTTCCACTTTGATATAGCCTGAATTAGAGCGAATTACTGGAATGAAGCCATATACGAGAAAGTAATCATTGCGATTCTTTTCTACTGTAGTCCATACATTAAGTTCATCCTGTATATGATCTTTGGCAGCTTGAGTATTGATGGTTATTGGACTACTCTTAGTTATTGTCGCTTGAATGGATATTTCGTAATTGGCTACTAGCTTTACTTGATCTGAGTATAATGGTATTTCTGGATGTTGTCTAGAGAGGTGTCCATCGTTTACCGTGTAAATCCTCATTAGTTCATTGGATATTGGGTCAATTTGGATATCTTCTTGAGACCAAGAGAGATTTTTGACTATTTCCTTAGATTGTCCAAAAAGTGTAACTGAGGCAACAGAAATGAAAATAAGTAGAATAGAACGTGAACTAGTCATAAGTAATAGTTTGGGCAACAACATTTAGTTATAACATTAAGCGACTGGAAATTGTTAGCATGTAAAGGTGATATTTTTTACTAATGAATAACAGAAACCCTTGTTCTAGCCCTAATTGTCTGATTTGGTTTTAATATATGGAGAGAACGATAATTAGTATTCTCTATTGCTTAAAGTTTAAAAATAATATTTTAGGTATAACTAAATTGTCTACGTCTACTTTCTTTTTTATAATTATACCGTAACCCACGCAATAATAATGCATCGAATACCTTTTGCTCTTTAAGTACAAGTTTTTTGTTAAAAACGAATAATTTTGTTTTTACTTAGATAAGTTTTATGGAGCTTAGGATATTTATATATTGTTTATTGGCAATGGTTTTAGCTGAAGCTAAGGCCCAAGATCCTATTTTCTCTCAGTTCTATAATGCTCCTAATCAAATCAATCCAGCATTTGTAGGGAATACTGTTGGGCCTTTAGTAGCGTCTAACTACAGGTTGCAGTGGCCTGGGTTTTCTTCAGTGTATAATACATACATGTTGAGTTATGATAAATTTTCTCCGAGATTCAATAGTGGTTTTGGTACCTCTATTTTAGTTGATGATGCAGGAGACGGTGCCTTGAAGACAACAAAGTTATCCGGCCTTTATTCTTATAGAATCTTTGTAAGAAATGAGACTTTTATCAAATTTGGTTTAGAGATGGGCCTGGTCCAATCGAGATTGGACCCTTCTAAGCTAATTTTTTTCGATCAATTGGATCCTCAGTATGGATCGGTTAGTCCTGGAGGAACAACAATTCCTACACAAGAAAACATATCAAATATTGGAACTCGTTTCTATCCTGATGTTGGAGCAGGGATTATGATCTATAGTAGTAAGTTTTTTGGTGGAATTGGCCTTAAGCATCTAAATAATCCTGATAATGGATTTTTAGATAATATAGAAAATATCGATATAGGGATCCCTACCCGCTTTACAGTGCACGCTGGTATGCAGATAGATCTTGAGAAAGGCAATAATAGACTTTCATCGGCGTTTATATCACCAAACATAGTTTTTGTGAAGCAAGGACCATTTCACCAGATCAATGCTGGAGCGCATATTGATTTTGGAGCTTTTTTTACAGGACTGTGGTATAGAGACACTGCTAACAACGGAGATGCAGTAATTGGTAGTTTAGGAGTCAGAAGTGGAATATATAAGATTAGTTATAGTTATGATCTTACAGTTTCTGGTCTGGGAGTTAACTCTGGTGGTTCACATGAGTTGGGATTAATACTCAATTTTGACAGCCTCTTGCCGAAAAAATCAAAGTATAATGATTGCCTAAACCTATTCAGATAGGAATATGGTATAGTTTATGAGTTATAATTATTGATTTAACAAGCTATTTTAGATTTCAATATGCTAACAATTTTAATCATATTTGGTCCAAGATAAAATAATGATTGCCTAAGAAACATTTTTGTATATATTTGTTTTCTATTTTAGAACACACACACAATTATTTTTATAATGAATAGAATTTTTCAACTAAGTAGCGCACTATTAGGCGTAGTATTGATATTGTCAAGCTGTGGCAGAAAAAATGAGGTTTCAAGGACTACAGGATGGGAGTACAACAGCCCAGAATACGGTGGTTTTGAAAAGCTCGATTATGAGGGTCAAATTAATGGTCCTAATTTAGTTTTAATAGAAGGCGGAACTTTTACGATGGGACTGACTAATGAGGATGTTACTTATGAGTGGAATAATATACCAAGGAGAGTGACTGTATCCTCATTCTATATGGATGAAACTGAAGTAGCAAATATCGACTACCGTGAGTACCTTTATTACTTGAAGAGAACTTATGTATCATATCCAGAAGTATTTCAAGATGCATTGCCTGATACAATGGTTTGGAGAGAAGAACTAGCATTTAATGAGCCTTTAGTCCGAGCATACCTCAGACACCCATCATATGATGAGTATCCAGTAGTAGGTGTATCGTGGGAACAAGCAGTTGAATATAGTAAATGGAGAACTGACGCAGTAAATAAATCTCTTCTTATCAATAGAGGAATTCTTAACGCAACAGCAGAAGAGAAGGATTCTGATGCATTCAATACTGAGGCATACCTTGATGGACAATACATAGGAGATGTACGAAAGAATCTTGAAGACAGAGCAATTGATGGTGGAGAAAGAGCAGTAAGATTTGAGGATGGTATTTTATTACCTGACTACAGGTTGCCAACAGAAGCTGAATGGGAATATGCCGCACTTGCATTACAAGGTAATCAAGCTGGTTCATTAGATGAATTGATTACTGATAGACGTATATACCCTTGGAATGGTAATTCAGCGAGATATAAAATTCGAAACGGTACTCAAGGAAAAATCCTTGCTAACTTCAAGAGAAGTGCTGGTGATTATATGGGTATGGCCGGTGCACTGAATGACAATGCCTCTACTCCTGGACCTGTAAATCATTATTTGCCAAATGATTTCGGACTATATAATATGGCTGGAAACGTTGCTGAATGGACAGCAGATGTATATAGACCAATGACTAGTCAGTCATTAGTAGATGCAGAACAGCAAGATCTTAATCCATATAGAGGAAACATATTTCAAGAGGTCGTTAGAGATGAGGATGGAAATGCTGTGGAAAAAGATAGTTTAGGTAGAATAAAATATCAAAATATAGATGATTCTGAAGCTGAAATTAGAGAAAATTATAAACAGGCTAATGTAATAGATTTTAAAGATGATGACTCAGAATTTGTAGAGTATAACTATGGTGAAAGTTCTCTCGTAAATGATGATACTAGAGTTGTGAAAGGTGGAGGCTGGGCTGATAGACTGTTCTGGTTATCTCCGGGTGCTAGAAAGTATAAGCAACAGAGTAAAGGTTATAAAGATATTGGATTTAGGTGTTCCATGATTAGAATGGGTGGAGCCGCAGGTAATGATGATACTGGTGGTAACGTGTTCAAAGAGAAAGGAAGTAAAGTAAAGAGAAGATACAAATAAACTCTTTTATTGATAATATATCGGAAGCTTCAGTAGTAATATTGGGGCTTCTTTTATTTTTGGGCTATTTAAAACTAGTATTATGACTAAACTAGAGATTATATATAGACATTTTTGCACTAACTATAGATTGACTATAGACTCTAGAAAAGTAGTGCCAGGGAGTATCTATTTGGCACTAAAAGGGGAACGATTTGATGGCAATCAATTTGCTCAACAAGCATTGGAATCAGGAGCAAGTCTTGTAGTTGTTGATAATGATAAGTACAATATTGAGGATGAGCGAGTAATGCTGGTGGAAGATTCTTTGAAGACGCTTCAGTCGCTTGCCACACATCATAGAAAATCATTGAACATACCAGTAATAGCTCTTACTGGAAGTAATGGAAAAACCACTACAAAAGAACTTTTAAAAGAAGCACTTTCTACTAAGTATAGAGTATTGGCTACTGCAGGAAATTTCAATAATCATATAGGAGTACCACTGACTTTACTTAGTGCAACTACAAAGCATGAGGTCATGCTAGTTGAAATGGGAGCTAATCACGTTGGAGAAATTCAAGAACTATGTAGAATTGCTTTGCCAGATGTTGGGCTAATTACTAATATAGGAAAATCGCATCTAGAGGGCTTTGGTGGCTACAAGGGTGTAATTAAAGGCAAATCAGAAATGTATCACTTTCTCAAATCAACTGGAGGTACTATAGTATATAATCAAGATGATCCTTTGCTCTCTGAATTAGTAAATAAGTATTTTCCTTCGATAGTGTATTCTCCGAGTAGGGATTTTGAATTAATTGATTCGTATCCTAAATTATCTTTCAAATTTAATGGCAAGAAATTTACAACTGGATTGGTAGGGGCTTATAATCTAAATAATATTGCAACAGCTATAAGTGTGGGAGCACTAATGCAATGCGAAATGCCAGAAATGATTGATGTAATTTGTGAGTATACGCCATCCAACAATAGATCTCAGACAATAACAAAAAATGAGGTTCACTTTATCTTGGACGCATATAATGCTAATCCTACAAGTATGGAATTAGCCATTAGAGAATTTGGAGCATCAGCACTTACAAATAAGGTAATGGTACTTGGAGATATGTTAGAGTTAGGTACGGATACCGCCAATGAGCACGACAAGATTATACAACAATGCATGGGACTGTCAGATATAGATTTTGTTTTCGTTGGTCCGAGGTTTAAAGATTTTGAAAAGAAATATCTAGAATTGAGTTTCGTAGCATCTGTCAATGAGCTTAAAGAGTTTATAACTCAAAGATCACGTGAATCTTATTGCTTTGTGAAAGGATCAAGAGCATTGAAACTGGAGAATATTTTAGATTTTATGGATTAATACCTTAGTAGTCTATCAGGGATGTCTCCTCTTGCGGCCTCAAGGTACTCTTCATGAGAACAAGCATGGTATTGCTCTTCATTACCATTTGACATAAACCACCATCTGCCGGAAGTCTCGTTTTTGACAAATATCATTTCTGCATCAGTATTGAGAGAGTGTATTACAAATCTTTGTAACTGATCAGAAGATGTAGTAGGATGATCATTTAATTTTTGATGATAACCTTCAATAAAATACCAGATCATTTCAGCGATAGTAATACTGCTAGCATACTGTCTTTTTTCATCAATAATTTCATAGTTAGTGATATTGAGTAATTTGAGATTTTGACTACCACCAATATTTTTCATTACTTGGCAAGATTCTGCGCAGGTTAGCCCTGAAGTATTTGATTCAATTGACGCTGGGTTATCACTCAGTTTGATAGCACTGCCGTCAAAATGTGTAAGGTTTGCATCACGCAATACGGCTTCCTGTATATAAGGATGGGCTCTCATTTTGGCTAAACTCATAGAACTAGTCGATATACCTTCAAGCTGAGTAATTCGATCTAGCTCGCATAGGTGTCTTTGAAAGCCTAGTATTTCATACTTGTCATCACTATGATAATCAGGTAATCTATTACTGATATGAAAAATAGTGGAAGAATCACTTTCTAATCGATGCATCAATTTTTGAATAATATGTCCTGGTGCTCCAAGAAGTATAGGAATTATTCCACCATCAAGAATCTCTTTGATAGCTGGAATAGAGAACTCAACATCTAATGATTTTAGATTTCCAAGATCTGCTATTTGAAGCGGTGAGAAATGATTATTGAAGCTATAGAATTGCTTCCGTACATTATTGCTAAATTCTTTGTCAAAGCCAATAAAGGCAAGCTTAGTGTGCTCCAATACTGGAAAATCTTTCCCATCTTCGTACATTATTTGGCAGTAATTGCCTGCCAAGTGAGAAAGTGTATTGTCTATTGGTGAAAACCAGTGTGATAGCATAAGTACATATTGTAATTAATACAAATATAAAAATTATTGATTTCTAGAAGATTATATTATGAAAAACTCAGAAAATTTACAGTTTTTTTTAAAGACATATAAAAGCACACCTCCTGAAATTGTGTTTGAATGGAATGATCCCGAAACGGCTGCTAAGGGATGGGTAGTGATAAATAGTTTGAAAGGTGGTGCCGCAGGTGGGGGAACAAGAATGAGGAAGGGACTTACCAAAGAAGAAGTAATGTCTCTAGCCAAAGTAATGGAAATTAAGTTTTCAGTTTGTGGACCTTCTATTGGAGGAGCTAAATCTGGAATTGACTTTGATCCGAGTGACCCTCGTCGGACAGAAGTTTTGAAGAGATGGTATAAGGCTGTATTTCCTTTATTAAAGAATTATTATGGTACTGGTGGAGATATGAATGTTGATGAATTGAAAGATGTAATTCCTATTACAGAAAATCTAGGACTTTGGCATCCACAAGAAGGTATTGTCAATGGACATTTCAATTCTTCTGATGGAGAAAAGATAAATGCAATAGGACAATTAAGATATGGATGTGCTAAGATTATTAAGGATCCTACTTACGCTCCAATAGATAGTGAAGATTATGCTGTGGCGGATATGATAACAGGCTATGGTGTTTCAGAAAGTATTAGACATTATTATAACCTGTGGAATAATGGTGATCTAAAAGGAAAAAAAGTATTAATACAAGGATGGGGTAACGTAGCTTCTGCAGCTGGATATTATTTGGCAAGCCATGGATGTAAAGTCGTAGGCATAATGGATCGAGTAGGAGGAATTATTAGACCAGAAGGCTTGAGTTTTGAAGAGGTGAAATCTCTGTTTGTGAACAAGGATGGAAACAAGCTTTCCGGTAACTTGATGAGCTTCGAAGAGGCCAATGATTTATTTTGGGATCAAAAAGCTGATATCTTTATGCCAGGAGCAGCATCCAAACTTGTGACCAAAGAGCAAGTTGGGCGTCTAATTAAAAAAGGATTAGAAGTTATATCCTGTGGAGCCAATGATCCTTTTATTGATAATGCATTATTTTTTGGTGATAATGCAGCCTTTATTGATAGTAGTGTAAGCGTGATTCCTGATTTTGTTGCTAATTGTGGTATGGCACGCGTATTTGCTTACTTAATGCAACCAGAAGCAGAAATGACAGATGGAGCGATATTCAATGATGTTAGTGAAACCATAAATGAATTTCTTAAAAAAATAAGAGAAATTGACGATTCTAAATTAGATATCACAAGAAAATCTTTAATTAACTCTTTTAAATAAAAAAAATAGCTTATTATAATAATAAATATGTTTGTTTCGAGCTATTTTAATAGTATTTTTGTGCTTAATTAAAATGATTTAAAATAAATTTTTGACCTATGATTAGAAAAATTCATTTATCATCTTTGTGTTAGGTTTCGCAATTGTCGGAATACAAGCGCAGGAAGACGCTTTTGAGAATGTCAATGTCATTTCTGACGACTTGACTGTAGACTCAGAACAAAATGCTAAATGGCGAATGGGTCAAGCTAACTACTCTGCAAAACCCAAAGATGCATGGGAACTTGGTTTGCACTTTGGTCATCTTTTAATTGCTGGAGATGTTGATAGTGCTATTCCAGGTGGTTACGGATTAGGTTTGCATCTTAGAAAAGCGCTACATTATACTTTTTCTTTAAGAGCAGATGTTTTTTATGGGAAAGCTTCAGGTTTGGAGTCTCAGCCATCGAGTCATAGTTCTGCAGGCGGAGGATTGGTACAATCAGCCTTCAGTGATTACAGCATATCAAATGGTCATCCTGATCAAACATGGTTCCCAAGTTATCAGACAACAAGTGCCTATGGAGCAATTCAGGGTATATTTAATATTGGTAATATGCTATTTCATAAAGATAGAAATAAGTGGAATTGGTATGTGACTGGAGGTTTTGGTCTCGCCAATTACACTACAAATCTAGATTTACTTGATGCATCAGGAGCTCCTTATACAGACTTACGCACAGCGTCTGGATTCAATTCTCAACTTTTCGATACGAAAGCAGGAAGATCAGATATTAGAAATGCTATTGATGGTATTTATGATGGAGTATATGAAACTCAAGGACCTAGTAAAAAAGGTGTTTTTAGTTTAGGGGGTGATGGTTCAAACATAAACGTAGTTCTTACTGCATCTATGGGAATTTCTAGAAGAATTTCTAAAAGCTTTAATATTGGATTAGAGCATCAAATTATGCATTCGGGTAACGACTTTTTAGATGGAATTAATTCTAGATCGGCATTTGACCAAACGAATAGTTCTGACATAATGCACTATACAAACATCAGACTTGCTTACAATCTAGGAAGTTCAGATAAAAGAACTGAGCCATTATACTGGTTAAATCCATTAGATGCCACGTTTAATGATATAGCTGAACTTAAGCGAAGACCAATACTAGATCTTACCGATGAAGATGGTGATGGTGTTATTGATATGATAGACCAGGAGTTAGGTTCTCCAGCTGGATATTCAGTAGATACTAGAGGTGTAACTTTAGATAGTGATAGAGATGGTTTGGCTGATGGAAAAGATAAAGAAATTTTCTCTCCACCAGGATTTGAAGTTGATTCTGATGGTGTAGCAATTGTTCCAACTTACATGAGCGAGACTGATGTAAATAGAATTGTGGATGCCAAAACAGCTGCAATGTCAGAGGCAATTGATGAAAACTGTGGAAAATGGTTCTTACCAATGTTACACTTCAGTTCTGATAAATATGATATCAAGCCTGAGTATTACGGTCACCTACACCATGTAGCTAACGTTATGCAAATGTGCCCAAATACTTGTGTATCTGTAGTAGGTCATACTGATATAAGAAGTGGAAATGAGTATAATAGAGTATTATCTTACAATAGAGCAAAATCAGCAGTTGATTACCTAGTAACAAATTATGGTATTGATAGAGCTAGATTTGTTCTAATGTATGGTGGGGAAGAAACGCCTCTTTCTATATCAGGTAGCGCAGGTAATCTAATGAACAGAAGAGTTGAATTCAGAGTATGTATAGCAGGAGATAGCGATATGGTGAGACCAGAAGGACCAGATGCAGGTTCTGGTGGATCTAAATCGGGTTCTACTTATAGCGGTAGTAAAAACTCAGGATACTAGAAATAGTAATCTGTAATAATATACAAGAGGAGGTGACTTAATGGTTATCTCCTCTTTTTTGTTCTATAGAAGGTTTGCACTCTGCGTAACAAATCTTACGAAGAAGTATTGGAATAGGACTGTTGCATATATAGTATTAGTGTTAATCTTTCTGAATTGTTCCTTTGTAGTGATATTAGTGATCATGAAATAATTATTACTAGATAAAAAAATTTAACGGGGTAACATATAGTGGGAAATAGATAGCTCTCAAAGAGAGTACTCTCCACGGTACATATATGTTTATAAAAGTAGGCAAATAAGAGATGGGAGAATAAGTTTTAAGTAAGTTCTAATTGGGCCCTTGTATAGTCTGCAGGAATACCAATATCAATAAAGTAGCTATCCGATAGATATCCAAAAAATTTGGAGTTTATAGATTGTTTTTCTAGTATATCTTTTTCCCAAGAGTATTTTTGAGGTAAGTTAAGCGAATTGATAAAACTCTTTGATGTTGCATATACACCTCCGTTGATTAACCCTTGGTCTATATATTTTTTTTCAGTAAATTCGGTAACCTGGGCACTCTCATTTACTTTGACAAGACCGTATCGATCTTGATTTCTGATTGGTTTAAGTGACATACTAAGGTCAGCTTTCCTTGCAAAATGGAATTGGCACAATTTATCAAAATTTACATCGAATAGAGTATCTCCATTCATCATTAAGAATGCGTCACGATATAGTTTATTAAGTGCTAAGCCTACTGCTCCTCCAGTACCTAGTGGTTCCTCTTCTATACCGTAGTCTAACGTTATGTTTTTGTATTGCTTGCCAAAATACGATTGTATTACTTCGTGTTTATATCCTACTGCAAGGATTACATGTTCTACGCCATGATTATTGAGCTTGTCAAGGATGATAGCTAAGAAGGGTTTATTACCGATAGGTGCCATAGGTTTAGGGATTTCTGTAATAACAGATCTTAGTCTAGTGCCTGTGCCTCCAGCAAGTATGATAGCTTCTTTAATCATTCTAGGAAAAGATGTTTTTTTCAACTAGCTCACATATAATGTGACCAATAGTTATATGACACTCCTGAATACGTGGAGTGTCATTAGAAGGTACTCTTATTATATAATCTGAACAGTCATTTAGAATGCCGCCAGCTTCTCCAGTCATCCCTATACAGAGCAATCCTTGTGTTCTGGCCTGTTCAAATGCCTTGACGATATTCTTAGAGTTGCCGGAGGTACTGAGTCCAATAAGGATATCACCTCTTACTCCTTTGGCTTTGATAAGACGACTATACACATTTTCGTAACCATAGTCATTAGCAACGGCCGTCAGATATGATGTATTGACATGTAAAGCTTCTGAGAAGAGTGGATCTCTATCAGAATAAAACCTTCCACTAAATTCTGCAGCTAAATGTTGCGCATCAGCAGCACTTCCCCCATTTCCACAGAAAAAAACTTTCCCACCTGAGTTGAAACAGGAAGTAGTTAGGTCAGTTATTTCAGCTATGGTATCTAAAAGGATAGGGTTGCCTATGATAGCTTGCTTAGTTTCTATACTACGCTTAAGAATATCAGAAATCTTAGATTGCATATTCAGCTTTAATGATGTTTAGCGTAAAGATAATAATCGATAGGATAGATTGGGAAGATCGACTACGGAATAGTCCAAGTAGTAAGACCAATTGGATCAAAGCTAAAGGGTTGTATTTTGCCACCGAGCGTTTCTAATTCTCTACTCACCTTGTATCTGGTATTTCCAGGACAATATAACGTCATATATCCACCTCCACCGGCACCCGATATTTTGCCACCTATTGCTCCGGCTTTCTTAGCTGTACTGTAGATGTTATCAATCACATCATTGGTAATACCTGCAGCCATTTCTTTTTTAAATTGCCAGCCTTCGTCTAAGATCCTGCCGATGCCATCGATATCTCCAGTTAGGAGAGCAGTTTTCATATATATAGCCTGCTGCTTTATTTTGTGTGCCGCTTCAATAGATTTATTTTTTTTAAGTTTAAATGCGGTTGATTGGTTTTCAATAATTGCAGCGGAAAGTCGACTAGTACCGGTATAGTACAATATTAGATTATGCTCTAGTTCTGACATATAGTCACTGTTAACTCTTAGGGGATTTACAATGACTGTTTCATTTTGCTGAAATTCCATAAAATTAACCCCTCCGAATGTCGCAGCATATTGATCTTGTTTACCTCCGGCCATTTTAAGATCTTCACGCTCGATCTTATATGCAAGTCTAGCTGTTTCGTAATCTGTAAGGTTGATCCCAAACCACTCCAAGAATGCACCCAAGATTGATACCGTAATTGTAGAGGATGTTCCGAGTCCTGACCCTTTTGGTACATCTACATAGGTGGTAAGCTTAAATGATTGTGCTTTTAAGTTATAATCTTTGACAAGTCTATTATAAACACCTATTGGGAGACTAAGTCCTTCTATATCTTTTAATTGCTTTTGTGAAAATACTTTGGCTTCTACTCCGAGATCTAAAGAGTTTAGACTTATCAATCCATCATCACTCGGCTGTATCGTGGTATACACATGAAGATTGATCGTGCTATTGAGTATAGCGCCACCAAAGTCATCTGAGTAGGGGCTTACGTCTGTACCTCCACCTGCAAGGCCTATTCGTAGTGGTGCTTTGGAGCGTATTATCATGATTATGTATTGATCTTATCATATAGCTCTACAAGCTTAGAGCCAAAATGATTCCAAGAGTAAAGTTCTTTTAATTTCTGTATCTCCTTACGGAATTGATTTAAAGGTCTTTTTTCAAAGTATCTGAGGATAGCTTGAGCAAGTTCATTGGAATCTACGTTAGTAAGGTAGCCAGTTTTATCATGAATTACTGTCTCTGGCAATCCACCTACATTAGTACTAACTATTGGTTTTTCAAAATATATGGCCATCTGTGATATTCCACTTTGTGTGGCAGACTTGTACGACTGAGCAACTAAGTCAGCAGCGCAGAAAAAATATTTAACTTCATCATTACTAATGAAATTTGTATGTAATATTACTTGGCTAGTAATACCTAAACTATCTATTTGTGAGAGGTACTTTTCGCTGTCTGAGTAATATTCACCAGCTACTATTAGTCTTAAGTTAACATTAGTTTTAAGTCCTTCTGCAATAGCGTCTAATAGAATATCAAGGCCTTTGTAGTCTCGTATATAACCAAAGAATAAAACGTAGTCATATTGAGGATCTAAGCCTAAATGTGCAAGAGCTTTATCTCTTGGGACAATTTCTCCAAAAGTATCGTAAATAGGGTGCGGAATGTAAGAGATAGGTTGTTGATTGACAAATTGATCCATTTGTTGCTCTACCTTCTTAGACATTACCACGAAGCCATCTACAGACTGAACGAAATAGTTGGTCAGAGAAGAATCTCCAAATCGTTTTTCATGAGGAATAATGTTATCTATTATGGAAATTCCTTTAGTTGATTTTGACCTCGCCAATCTCATTATAGTACCTAGAGATGGTCCCATGGCGGGAATCCAATATTTGGATATAATTATATCATATTTTCCTTTTTTGATTTTGCGAGCAGTTGTCACCCAAGATATTGGATTTACACTATTTACTTTTCTAGTGATGGCGATATCCTTTGGCTTTGGATCGTTAGAAAACTGAGATTTGCCAGGAAAGAATAATTTGGGATATTGAAGGGTGAATGTTATTATATCAACCACATGCCCTTGAGAAATCAGTTCTCGAGCGAGTCTCTCGTTAAACATGGCGATGCCTCCTTTATAAGGATAAGCTGTACCTACTATGCAAATCTTTAATGACATAAGAATACGAAGATATTAAACTAAAATTACATATAAGGAATTTCTCTTAAAATCAATATGTTTTAGGTTGGCTACGAAAATAGTCTAAATCGCTTCGGCCACAACAAATATACTTCCAGCTATAATAATAAGATCTTTATCATTTGCACTCCTTCTTGCAGCAGCGAAAGCTTGTTTGACCGAACGATAGGCTTTACCAAATTTTTGAGTATTCTCGGCTTTGGATTGTAGAATATGTGCATCTAATCCTCTTGGTATATTGGCTTTGCAGAAGTAGTATTTAGCTTGATCAGGAAATAGAGAAAGCATCTTATCTACATCCTTATCATTGACTGTTCCTATCACTATATGTAGTTCATTGTATATTATTTTATCGAGTTGATAAGTAAGGTGCTTTATACCATCTTCATTATGTGCACTATCAGCTATAGTTAGTGGTTCATTATTCAATATTTGCCATCTACCAATGAAGTATGTATCGGCTTTAAGAAACTTAAATTTCTCAATTATTTTATTGATATCTAGGACTATTTCCTTTTGAATAGTAAGCCAATTTACAGCAGCAAAAGCAGTAATAATATTCTTGAGTTGAAAATCGCCTAAAAGATCTGTTTTTATTTCAAAATTCCAATCTTCAGCCTTGATTAATAATGATCTATAAATTGGATTCTCATTTGTGACTGAAAGGTTAATGATATCCTCAGCAAATAATAGTTTTGATTTTCTCTCATTTGCAATTTTGATAAAAATATTATCTGTTACATCTTGATGCTGGCCTACGATTATAGGTACGTTGTTTTTGATGATTCCTCCTTTTTCGTAAGCTATTTCAGCTAATGTATTTCCTAAAACTGATTGATGATCATAGCTAATGTTAGTAATGACTGATAACATAGGAGAGATAATGTTAGTGCTATCTAGCCGACCACCAAGTCCAACTTCCATTACTACAAGGTCTGGTGCTTTTGAAGCAAAATAATCTAAGGCCAAAGCAACGGTTATCTCGAAGAATGACGGTTGTATTTTCTCAATTAATGATTGATGCTTGTTGATAAAATTTGACACGTATTTTTTAGAAATGAATTCGCCGTTGATTTTTATTCGCTCTCGGAAGTCTTTGTAATGTGGCGAAGTATACATACCTACACTATAGCCTTGGGATTGTAATATGCCCGCGATGATATGTGATACTGAGCCTTTACCATTAGTACCGGCTATATGGATAAATTTTAGATTGTGTTGAGGATTGCCTAGACCTTCGCAGAGAGCAAATATATTGGTAAGGTCTTTTTTAAATGCGGAAGTACCTTGTCGTTGATAAATCGGTAGTTGTCGATACATCCATTCCAAAGTCTCTGTGTAATTTCTTTTCATCTACTCAACGGTAAGTCTTGTTCTTTATTAGTATAAAGTAATTTATAGCTCTCTGCGTGCAAATAAATTTATATTACTACAGAAATCACTTCAATTCTATAACTTGTACCCTTAAATGAGCACACAACAAAAGTACGATATTATCATAGTAGGAGCGGGAGCTGCAGGGCTTTCTTTAGCCACAAGAATAGCTGAGACATCAGAACTTAGAAATAGGCGTGTGTTAATATTAGATAAAGAGCAAAAATTAGGAAACGATAGGACTTGGTGTTTTTGGGAACATGGTGAAGGTAGATTTGATGAAATAATAACGCAGTCGTGGAATAATATTTACTTTCACAGTAAGTATATATCTCGACGGTTAGGTTTGGAGCCATATTATGCTTACAAGATGCTAAGAAGTAGTGACTTTTATGATCATACACTTGCTAGTATTGAGTCTTCTGGTAATGTAGATTTTGTGATAGATAGTGTCGTAGGTGTCAACGCTCAAGAGGGTATAGTTATATGCTCAAATGGCTCTTACCAAGCAGATATAGTCTTTTCAAGTAAGCTCCCAGAAGATTTGGATTTTAGTAGTCATATCTATACTGATCAGCATTTTGGAGGTTGGTTTATTGAATTCGATGAGGATGTATTTGATAATGAAGCAGCGACATTTATGGATTTTCGTATAGAACAGAACGATGAACATAGATTTTGCTATGTACTTCCTATTAATAGAAAGAAGGCCCTAGTCGAAGCGGCTATATTCTCAAAGAACCATCAAACTAAAGATGGCTACGATGATATTATCAAAGGATATATTGAAGACTATATATCTAAATCAAGATACAGTATTCATGAGAAGGAATATGGTGTAATACCTATGACTAATTATCCATTTTGGAAGCACAATGAAGGTAAAATATATCATATAGGTACTGCTGGTGGAGCTGTGAAACCAAGTTCTGGTTATGCATTCAAAAGAATACAACAACATACAGAAAGAATCATTGACTGTTTAAAGTCCAATACCTCTATCGAGAATTCTTATAAAATATTCCGAGGTAGACATTTGTTATATGACAGTGTAATGCTACATGTCTTAGAAGAGCAAAAAATATCTGGAGATAAAGTATTTTCTGACCTTTTTGAGAAAATAAATGTAGACGTATTACTTAGATTCTTGGATGGAGATACCAATTTTATTGGAGATATACAGATCATGAAAGCACCTAGGATGTGGCCGTTTATTAAAGGAATGGCGAAAGTTATTTCTCCTTTGAAATGAGTTTTTTGATAAGTGTCGCTAATTCTTTTGTTGTATTATATCTAGTGAGCGATTGAATTTCTAAATTGTTATTAGTTTCTAGCTTTCCAGATTGCCATAAGTTGTATTTCTCTATATAGAATTCTTTTGCCTCAATAATTTGACTAGGAGAAAGAACAATACCAGCAGCATTATTTTGTATCATTTTGGCAGCATCACTTTCTTGATTTCCTATACATAATATAGAATTGCCACTAGCTATATATTCAAGCATCTTTCCACTTATCATGATTTTACTGTGGTCTTGAGTAGGTAAGCATGTAAACAAAATATCTGAACTCTTCATAACGTTTAACGCTTCTCTATGCGGTATATAGCCGAGAATTTCTATTTGATTTGGTGGCATTATAGATTGTATAGAGTCCAAAAAACTTGTACATATATCTCCTGCTAGCCGTACTTTAATATTAGCTCCTTTGTTTTGCTGAACAAATAGTTTCAGGGACTCTGAAATGGTGGAATGAGGCATGGCGTCAGTCAATAATCCAATATAGCTGATAGTCATGTACTTGTTACTCTTTTGGCTTTGTACAGATACCATCTTTTTCGCATCGTACCCATTGTATATAAAACTAAATTTTGATTTTTGCGAAGGGATTTTGTCCATGAGTAAATCAGCCATTGATGGGCCTACCGTAAGGACTCGATCTGCTTCGTTGAGCACACTCAGTTCTAATTTTCCATCTTTTTCCTTGGATTTTTTAGATTGCAATAAATCTTGGTTGTAGTAGATCTCTGTCCATGGGTCTCGAAAATCAGCAATCCATTTAATTCCATATTTTCTTTTAAGTACACGCCCTATCAGATGCGTCGAATGTGGGGGTCCAGTGGTGATTATGAGATCTATATTGTTATTGGTTATTATTTTATTTGCTGCTTTTACAGCATATAGTTTCCAGCCAATACGAGCATCTGGGATGAATATATTTCCCCTTACATATCTTGATATTTTACTAAATAATCCATTTTTCTCTGCTCCGACGCTTCCCTGAGGTATTCCTTTTTTTGTGCTGCCAGTTGTAAGCATAGAGTAAAGCTTAAGGGGCTCCAAAGTCTTAGTTTTGTATACCTTGACATCCTTGACAAAGTCACTAAACTCTTCGTCTATTTTTCGATATGAGGCTTTTGAGGGATCTACAGTTAAGACTAAGGGTGTAACACCACAATCGCTGAGGTACTTGGCGAAATACATCCAACGCTGAACTCCTGACCCACTACTGGGAGGCCAGTAATAGGATATGATTAGTACAGTGGGAGTTTCGCTATTAGGCATTTGACAAAAGTAGCTAATTACAATGAAGTCGTTTAATAATACATTCTTAAACAAATTCACTTTTTACTTATCTCATAATCCGATAGATCTGGCCTTGATTATGGTATGCAGTACGTGGCCACCTTTAAGTAAGATGATCACATACTGCTATTAGGACCTTATTTCTTTGGTATCTCTTTCAATACCTTCATTAGATATTTCCAATATTTCTGTACTGAACTGATCTGTACCTTTTCGTCTGGAGAGTGAGCTCCTCTGATATTGGGTCCAAATGAAATCATCTGCAAATCGGGATAGTTAGTGCCAATGATACCACATTCTAGTCCTGCATGGCAAGCATTAACTTGGGGTTCTTCTTTGAACATATCTACGTATATAGTACGCATCGTCTCAATAATTTCAGCATCAGGATTAGGTGTCCATCCAGGATACGTACCTGAGAGTTCTACTTGTGCACCTATCATTGCGAATATACTATGGATCATATTCACTTCGTCCATTTTTTCTGTATCTACAGAACTACGACAAAGGCACATCGCTGTGAATGATCCATTTCCAACGATTACTCGCGCAAGATTGTTACTTGTCTGTACTAGACCCTCAATAGTTGGACTCATTCTGTATATACCATTAGGACAGGCATATAGTGCATATATCAAATTGATCTGCGAATGATCATCCATTACCTTAGGGGTACCCACGGTTTGGCTGATCTCTATCTCTAGATCGTTATCTGTATATGAGTACTCAGAGATGATGACGCTAGCAAGATTTACTGCGTATTCTTCCATCGTTTCTATCTGAGCAGTAGGCACGGTGATCAAAGCTGATGATTCTCTAGGAATAGCGTTACGTACGCTGCCACCATCTACACTACTTACACAGATTCTCACTTCATGATCGAGCATATGTAAGATTCTATTCATAATCTTATTAGCATTGCCTAATCCCTTATGAATGTCCATTCCTGAGTGACCACCATTGAGTCCAGATACCTTGATTGTATAAGGTGTGTGGTCCGCGGGCATATCTTTTTCCTTGTACGAGCCAGTTGCAGTAATGTCGATTCCTCCAGCACATCCGATAGTCAGCTCGTTATCGTCTTCTGTATCTAGGTTGAGTAATATCGTCCCTGTAAGAAATCCACCTTTAAGCTCTAGAGCGCCAGTCATTCCAGTCTCTTCATCTATAGTGAATAATGCTTCCATTGCTGGATGCTCAATAGTTTTGCTTTCTAGTATTGCCATGATACTAGCAACTCCGATACCATTGTCAGCTCCAAGTGTTGTACCCTCAGCGTGTATCCAGTCGCCATCTACAATCATACGTATGCCTTCTGTCTCAAAATCAAATATAGTATCTGCATTCTTTTGGTGTACCATATCTAAGTGACTTTGCATCACTATTGTTTGTCTATTTTCCATACCAGCCGTCGCAGGCTTTTTGATAATGACATTGCCGATATGATCTACCATAGTCTCTAGTCCAAGAGTCTCGCCATATTTTTTCATAAATTGGATGACACGCTCCTCTTTCTTTGAGGGTCTCGGTACTGCGTTTAATGCTTCAAAATTCTTCCACAGTTCTTTGGGTTCTATTGCTGATATATTACTCACGGTATTGTTCATTGTTTGAAAGGGCAAGGTACGATACCTATTGTTTGTAAGACAACGTCTAGTGATAAATATTGATTTAGTTATCTTATCTTCTCTAAATCAATACTTACATGAACAAGTGGCAAAGGACATTATCACTAACATAGAAGCATGAAAGGTTTAGATTGCCTATCTAGATAAGATACTTTATTCAAGTCTAGGTGTGTGCAAAGCGGAATTGATACAGATATATACGCAGTTAGCTACTTATACGTTGCAACATCTTATCAATCGACCCTTGACAATGATTAAATTTATTACCGGCATCAAGGGCATTTTTTTATTCTAAGAATAAGCCTGATTGTACTAAGAAGTGGATTTCTAATGTAGAAGTCGCTCATGAGATTGATACGATTAAATATATTGCCAATAACGAATTGGCAATATTGGTTTGTACAACAAACCTAGCAGCTCTAATAATTGGTGTGGATCGTTAATGCTGCACTTATCCAAAATTGACGATGGAAATTATTTCTATATGTACAAAGTAGTAACAGGTTATGACCAAGAGCTAATGAAAGGTAGATTCGTGAAACTCAAGGAGCTATACAGTAATAAAGTGGCCAGCAGGATGAAACTTAGATATGAAAACTTCTTTATTATGGCATTAATTATTAATAATTAGCTAAAGTAAATTAACCACTAGAAGTATTGTAAAAATAATACCAATTTGGAAGGGAGGTTACCTATATTGGAATCCATAGGCTATTACCTAATTTGAAGGAGCTAATTTTAGAATGTACAGATTAGTATTACGAATATGCTGCAATTGATTTATAAATAGTTAATTAAATATATTAATGTATGGAATTTTGGAATAGTCTACCTTATTTGAGCGCATTGATTGTGGGATTTGTTATGGGATTGCTTGGAGGTGGAGGTTCAATACTGACCATTCCTATATTTGTCTATATGTTTGGTATTGCACCTGTCTTAGCCACTGCATATTCTCTATTTGTTGTAGGATCTGCTGCTACTGTTGGTACGATTAAGAATTTTCAGCATAAAACGATTCATTTACCAATAGGACTACTCTTTGGTATTCCTTCTTTTATTGGTACATATATAACTCGAAGATACATCTTACAGAGTCTTCCGGACACACTATTGACTGTAGTCGATTTGAACTTATCTAAGGATCTATTTATCATGTTACTCTTTGCGACGATAATGCTAATGGCTTCGATATCTATGATACATAACAAAAATCAGGAGAGCGTTAATCGAGTGATTGATAATAGCCATAGCATATTTATTTTGGTCTTAGGGTTGATTATTGGATTACTCACTGGATTTGTTGGTGCTGGTGGAGGGTTTATTATAGTTCCAGCTCTTATCTTCCTTACTAGATTACCTGTAAAAGTTGCAATTGGTACTTCATTATTTATAATCATGATGAAGTCCTTTATCGGATTCTTAGGAGATCTTCAGACGACATCTATGGATTGGGAATTCTTAATTACTTTTTCAATTCTTGCTGCATTAGGTATAATGATAGGAGTCCAAGTAGCCAAGCTCACCAAAGCCAAAAATCTTAAAACTATATTTGGATGGTTTATACTTATAGTTGGCATTTACATCATATTCAAAGAGCTTTCAGGGTTCTAGTAATTTTGATTCTGCAATTTTAACATTACTTTATAACCAATATTATACCTTGACAGAACTTCGTTTTCGTTATTGATACTTTTAGAATGATAAATACATACTTAAAAACAAAAACAAAAATAAAAATATGAATATTTCAAGAATATTACGATGTGCATTTTTAATCCTAATTATATTTATTGTTAATACAACTGATACTAATGCACAGTTTTTGGATAAGCTTAAGAAGAGAGTAGATCAGGCAGAAAAAGTGTTAGATGGTAAAGGTTCTTCTCTTGGAAAAGATCAAATAGCAAATGGTCTTAAAGAAGCTCTTGATAGTGGAGTATCCACTGCGGTAGAGACGTTATCTGCTCCAAATGGGTACTTAGGTAGTCAGTATAAAATACTTATCCCAGAAGATGCACAGAAAGTAGTTTCAAAGGTAAAGCATGTACCTGGATTTGAAAATATAGAAAGAGATTTAGTACAGAAAATGAACGAAGGCGCTGAAATAGCAGCAAAGAAAGCGACTCCAATATTTAAGGAAGCTATACTTTCAATGTCATTTGATGATGCCATGAACATACTTACTGGTGAAGATGATGCAGCCACAGGATACCTTAAAAATAAAAGTTACGAAAAGCTATATAAAGAGTTTATGCCAGTAATAGTATCATCATTAGATGAAGTAAATGCACGTGACTACTGGAGATCGGTAGTTAATGTCTATAATAGCTTACCTCTCGTCAAAGATGTAAATCCTGAACTGGACGATCACGTAAATAAATCTGCACTTAATGGTATGTTCTCTCTGATTGAAAAGAAAGAAGAAGGTATAAGAAATAATGCAGACCAGAGATCAACAAAACTACTCAAAGATGTCTTTGTAAAGCAGGACTAAAGCTATTAGGCGATTTTATCTGAAAGTGGTCTCTTGACTGCCGGCTTAAACTAATATGAGCATCAAGTATTTTTTGACTTTTACATCAACCCTTTTATCCTCGATTTTATGACTTCCAATTTACTCACCACTTCTTGTTTATGGTCTATATAATTTAGATCGTTTTTACTCCTCATCTCCTTCTTTGCTCCATCTAGAGTAAATCCTCGTTCTTTCACTAGTGTAAAAATGCGCTCAATCACACCTATATCCTTGACAGTATACTGTCTATCTCCTCTTCTGTTCTTCTTAGGCTTTAGATGAGTAAATTCCGTCTCCCAGTATCTCACCAATGAATTAGTAACTCCAAACATCTCAGAGACCTCTCCAATGCTATAATATAATTTAGTAAGTTCTTTATTAATCTTCATTAATACTAAAGTAATCAATATCTTAAAGATAATCAATTATCTAGGTGGTAATTATCGGACTATCAAGGTTAGTGCCTAAGAATTTAGAATAAAACTGCCCTAATTCTCGATACAATGACTAAAATTAAAATCAAATAAGCTTAACTTAAATAAAAATAACAATTTAGCATGTTAACTAAGATTGTTACTCCATTGCGAGTGAAGCTCTTTTTTGTAATACCGGGGCCTTTAGTTTTCGGAATGCCACTCCCATTTAAATTTTATCAGCTTCCTCTGTAAATATTAATTGCGTAATCCACAATTGGTTGAGTACCATGAAGATTTGTGCTGAACGAAGTGAAATGTAAACTCTAGAGTAATGATAAGAATTAGAATTAAAGATTTGATCTCTTTAAATTGAATAACATAAAGATTTACAATTCAAAAAAATCATATAAACTGCATTTGTCAAAATCCTCTTTGGTAATCCCAACTATAAAGGTCAAAAAATCTAAGTTTTACCTTTCTCAGATTTTCCAGCCACAACCACTACAATCTCTCCCTTCACGCTCGGTCTACTTTCATAATCTTCAAGCAACTCATCTACTGTTTTATAATTATATTCCTCATAGATCTTAGTAAGCTCTCTAACCACGCAAGCTTTTCTACCTCCGCCACAATGCTCTTTGAGTTCTTTTAGACACTTGATTAGTCTATGTGGAGACTCATATATTATAAATGTATATGGCAACTCACATAAATACTTATGTCTTGTCTGTCTTCCTTTTTTATGAGGAAGAAAACCTTCGAAGTAAAATTTATCACAAGCAATACCCGAAGCTGCTATCGCAGGAATAATAGCATTAGCGCCTGGAAGACATTGAACTTTTAGGTTATTTTCTCTGCACTCTCTTACAAGGAGAAAACCAGGGTCACTAATTCCAGGTGTGCCAGCATCAGTGATCAAAGCTATATTTATACCTTCTTTGAGCATATTCATATAATCTTGAAGTTTCTTATGCTCATTATAGGCATGATAAGAAGACATCCTAGTCTCTATTTGGTAATGTTTGATGAGGTGGCCGCTTGTACGGGTGTCTTCCGCAAGTATCAGATCTACTTTTTGAAGTATCTTTATTGCTCTGACTGTCATGTCATCTAGGTTTCCTATTGGTGTAGGTACTAAGTATAGCATAAGTATTAGACGTAATCTTTAGGGGCAGAGGCACTTGGATGCCATCTATCCATTGCTTGTTTAAAATAATAGCCTGCTACTAGCCCAACCACAAATCCACCTATATGAGCCCACCAGGCTACTCCGGAAGTATCTTTAGTTTCAGCTAATGAACCAAAACTAGACAATAGCTGCTGTCCAAACCATAACCCTAAGAATAAAAAAGCAGGGATATGAAAGCTTCTAAAAAATACAATTACCAGTATTTTGATTTTAGACTTTGGAAACATAACAAGGTAAGCGCCCATCACAGCGGCAATAGCTCCACTGGCTCCCACAGTTGGTATAGTACTATCCATATTAAATCCCACATGCGCAAGACTGGCTACTAATCCACCGAGAAGATAAAACATCAGGAACCGCCTACTACCAATTTTCGCCTCTATATTATCAGCGAAGACCCATAAAAAAAGCATGTTACCTATGAGATGCATCCATCCACCGTGTAAAAATATACTTGTAAAGAGTGTAAAATAATCTTGTCCGGCAGTGATTTCATTTGGTATTGTACCATAAGTTATGATGAACTCATTGGCCTTCGGACCCAAGTAGAATTCGTATAGAAATACGCATACATTAATAGCAATGAAAGTATAGCTTACATAAGGTTTGTGGCCGCCCTGTACTTGTGTGTCACCTATAGGAAATATCATATTTTAATTTAGTAGAGCATCCAATGTAGGGAATATTCTCAGTTATCAGGATAGTTATCTTCTTACTCTAGAATCGGCAATGAGTATAAATACTTTGTTATTACTGATTTAGCCTATTACATTTCCCAAGATATTCTTGTTTACTAAGTACATAGCTTGTTTTTTGATTTGTTAAGAATCGATCAGAAATAAAAAGAATGTCGACAAAAGCTTAGGTATCTTTTTTTATCGCCTCAAATTATAAAAAATCGATTTTCTAGATTTTGTCTTCTTCTTCGATCTTAAATAACTTTATTACCCTAACAACTTCAATCTTGGTTTCACTTACTTCCTCTAGTATAAAGTCGAAGCCATCCATTTGTATTTTCGCATTTTCTTTGGGTATACTTCCACTAGTCATGACGATATACCCAGATAGCGTATGATATTCACCTTCTGGAATATTTAAATTCTCATACTTTTCATTGAGGTAGTCTATTTCCAATCTTCCAGCAAATACATACTCATCTTTGCTGATTTTCCTTTCCAGATTATCTTCTATGTCATGTTCATCCTCGATCTCACCAAATATTTCCTCCAATATATCTTCCAGAGTAATTAGACCAGCTGTACCACCAAATTCGTCTACAACACAGGCTATTGTGGTTTCCTGTTTTATAAAGTTGTACATGAGAGACTGTACATTCATAGCCTCAGGCACATATTTAATTGGCATGACTAATCTATCTATAGTTTTTGGATTGTCTAGTAATTGTTGATGGTGAATGTATCCAACAGCATTCTCTATACCTCCGTCAGTAATGATTACCCTACTCAGTCTAGATTCTTTGAAGATACTTAATACTTCGTCAATCGATGCCGTTTTTTCGATATGAACAATCTCAGTTCTAGGTATCATACATGCCCTTACTTTGGTCTGTCTGAGATTCAATGCATTAGTAAGGATTTCTTTATCGATATCTTCCTCTTCTGATATTTTATCGTTTATAAAGTGCTCTAAATCTACTCGTGTTAGAGCACTTTCTACCTGACCTGTTGGTTGGCGTAGCACATACTTGAGAAGAGCATCTGATAGTTCTGTCATCATCCATGTTGGTATTGCTAGCACCCATTTAAAAAATCTCAGTGGATAAGCTAATGCAATTAGCATATCATTAGAAAATAACCTAAATAATGTCTTTGGTAGAAACTCTCCAAATATTAATACTACAGCAGTTATTATTAATGTTACCAACAATAGCAGGGTAGCACCACCAAATATGGGTTGGAGCAGCGGTTCTATGAGCTGAGTCATTAGTATAGTGAAAATTACCAATGCAATATTATTACCCACAAGCATGGTTCCGAGAAACTCTGAAGGCTTCTCATAAAATTTTGTCAAGATATTACCGCTTAGTGATTTCTTATTTTTCATCACCTCTATACCTAGCTTGTTTGCAGATACAAATGCGATTTCAGACCCTGAAAAGAATGCAGAAAGAAGTAAAAATAGGATTGTCGAGATAATTAACATAAAAGATAATTGTGAATGACAAAAATACCAAAGAAATAATTGTGTTTAACGATGATCCGAAATCTTATTTATTTAACTCCTTAGTTATATCATCAATATTCATCTTTCCAGAGTTTTTCTGTATTTCGAATCTTGTAAAGTCGTTATTAGCAACAAATCCGTATCCATATGAAGTGTCTCCTCTCTCTGGTTGAGTAATCATCACAAATCGATCTGTATATACTCTGTCTCCTTTTTCATCCCAAATTAGCTCCCACGTTTCTAGCTTTTCATTTTTCTCGTTGTAGAGATTCACATTTTGTCTAGTGATAATACGTGATTTTTTCGTTTCTCTAAGCGCATAGTCAGCATCTAGCCAACTTTCTATTTGTCCGTCAGGTCCAAAGAACTCTACATGTACACCATTTGGAAATTCCTCTCTTGGATTATTTCTATCCAAATATCTATTCATAGTTGGTCCAGATATTTTTACTTTTATTTGAGCCGAATCACTGTAAAGAATTTCTACATTAGTGGCTACCTCTATAGATGCTTTCAGTTCACTAGTTAAGTTATCTATGTCTTCTATCTTTGTGACACAAGAAAATGAAGTAACTATTACTACTATTAAAATTAAATACTTACTCATTCGATTATCTTATTATTGTAATATCTCCAGAATAAGAAAATACCTCGTCATCAATAAATCTGACTTTTGCGAGCCATGTAAATACACCAGGATTCACAGGTTGATCTTTATAGATTCCATCCCATCCCTCATTGTATTCATTGAGGAGTATATTTTGACCATCATAGACTCTGTTTCCCCATCTATCAAAAATATAAAGATGATCTATTCTAGATGCTCCAGGCCCGGCGAATAAATTGAAAAAGTCATTGTTCCCATCCTTATTAGGTGAAAAAATGTTTGGAGCGTATACAGGACGCTCGATGTTTACTCTTATAGTTACTTCATCAGTATCAGTACAGCCATTTTCATCAGTGACAAGTAGTTGATAAGTGGTTTCACCAAGAGGTACCACGTAAGGATCGAGACAATTGACACAATCTATATTATCATCAGGGCTCCACAGTACATCAAGATTCAAATTAAATGGAGAATAACTACCATCAAGTGCAAGCCCCTCTCCAAAGTTGATTAGTGAGTCTATTCCTGCGTTAGCTATTATTTCTTCTGGTTCCATAATGCTGACTATTACATTAGCAGTACACCCTTTTCTATCAATTACAGTTACTGTGTACTCGCCTATATCTAGGTTGTTAAAAATAGGGTTAGGTTGATAATTAGGAACATCAATAGAATAGTTATATGCAGGGGAACCACTTATTCCGGTAGCAATAATATATCCCTCAGGAATATCAAAACATATGAGGTCAAAAGCTTCAGCATCTGCTGAAAGTGAACTAGTATCCGCACAACAAGCAGCAATGTCTATATCTCGTATTTTGGTTACACTACAACCTCTTGTACTTTCTATTGTCAGAGCCACAGTCTTTTCTCCAAAACTATCATAGATTACATCATGTGGTCCTTCTTGATCTGAAAACACCGGAGTAGCTCCATCTCCAAAGTTCCATTGATAACTCAATATCGGATCTGTCTGCGAATCTGATAAATTGGTAAAGTTTATTGTCTTATCACACTCAAAGGAGTCTAAGGCATCTATTGCGAAATCTACCTGAGGGCCGAGAAAAGTCCCAGTTCCTCCAAATTCTATAGAAAATCCTAATCCAGACTGTGAAAAATTGTTAACTATTAGAGCATAAGATTCTCCAGATAGCATATCTAATGCCCGCGCAAAATTATTGTTACCAGCCTGACATCCTGGTTGTTCTGATAGATCAGTATCTGAGCTTAAGAGACCCGTGGGACCGTTACATTCTTGCCAAGTATTGAATGGATCGGTAATATTATTGGTTCCGTTTGCCCCTGAGGCCATACACCTCACAAGAGATTTATTATTACAATCTTCTATTCCATTATCAAGTCGATACACAGAAAAATCTAAATCATCAGATTCAAGACCAGGTACGTAATTATTAGGCGTTAATGTAAATTCCAATGTTCCTGATTGATTACAAGTCCATTTATACCAGACAGAAGCAAATTCTGTATCTATACAATCGTTACTGCCCAATTCGTTATTATCATTTCCTGTGCCTACAAGACTTTCTACATAAAATGGACTTTTATCACATAATATTACTCCCTCGACACAATCTGATTCTGGCGGTCTTGTATCTATAAAGTCATCAATACATAATTGAAAACTACCTTGCTGAACTGCACTTCCATCTACTGAGAGATAGTAAACTTGTCCTATGACTAAATCTGTAATCGTAAGTTGTACTACACCGATTCCTCCTCCAGAGGAAGTGCAACCCACTAAGTTTAAATTACTGCAATTTCCACTATATACACCTATCTCAGGCTGTGAAAGGGAAGAGGGATTTACCCTTATTATTACCGCTGGCTCCTTTGGAACAAATGAAAACCATACAGATCCGGTAAAATTGAGAAAACAAGGGTTGGTTATCGAAATATCTGCTAAAGCTCCTATGTTACTAAATTCATCTATTTCGGAGCAGTAGTCATCTACACTGGTAATATATCGGGCAAAATCACATTCATCATTTGGGACTTGAGCATATATATTGCCGTTGAAAAGAATGAAAAGACTTAAAAGCCACTGTGTCCCTTTTTTATTGATCATCAATTTTATTATCTGGTGTACTTATAAATAACGTTTCAAAAGTATCTATTTGTTCTTCATGTAGATAGTTAAAATATCTTTAAAACTATATTGATACCAATAGCGACTACACTCAACAGTGAAGATTTAAATTGTTTATTATAGGTATTAACGACCCATATTTTCATATTCTGGGAGTTTAAATATCTATCAGTTAAGCAAATTACTTCTTATTCTAAAATTTGTAAATTATTATTTTATCTTTGCCCTCCCAAATTTGGGTTTATTATTATTTCACTAAATAAAACTACTTCTATATAATGCGAAATTATGAAGTAAATTTCATCGTCGATCCCGTACTGTCTGGCGAAGAAATCAAAGCGACAGCGAAAGTGTATAAATCACTTTTGACAGATGGTGGCTCTAAAATAGTCCACATTGACGAAATGGGTCTTAAGCAGTTAAGATATCCAATCAACAAAAGATCATCTGGAATTTATTATTGTATCGAATTTTCATGTGATAATGGCGATATCATCCCTAGCTTGGAGCTTGCTTTTCGTAGAGATGAACGTATCATGAGATTCCTTACTGTCAAATTAGACAGGTACGGAGTTAAATTTAATGAAGACAAAAGAAGCGGTCTTATTGGTAAGAAAAAGCCGAAAGAGACTGAAGAAGAAGTTCCTACTGAAGTGAAAGCTGAAGTAAAGAAGCAACTTGAGCCTAAACCTGCTGATTCTGTTCCTGCCCCTAAGCAAGAGGAAGAATAACCTTGTCTTATTATCACACTTTCAAATTTAAATTTCAATGGCAAATAGAGAAGTAATTAAATTTTTGAGTAACCCTAACATAGGATCTCAAAAGAAAAAATACTGTAGATTTAAGAAGTTCGGAATCAAGCACATCGACTATAAAGATGAGGACTTTCTCCTACAATTTATCAACCCTCAAGGAAAACTTCTTCCAAGAAGAATCACAGGAAATTCATTAAAATATCAAAAGAAAGTCGCTGTAGCGGTAAAGAGAGCTAGACACTTAGCTATTCTTCCTTATGTAGCCGATTTATTAAAATAAACTGCAAAGTAGTATCAGATATGGAAATTATATTATTAAAAAACATGGATACCCTGGGCTACAAGCATGATATCGTCACTGTGAAAAACGGTTATGGTAGAAACTTCCTCATACCTCAGGGACTAGGAGTTATTGCTAATGGCGATAACCGTAAGAAACTTGAAAAACTCGTAGCTGAAGAAGATGCTAAGGAGTCTGCAAGAGTAGGAGATTACAAAGAGATGGCAGCTAAATTAGAAGGTCAGACTCTTAAGATTGCGGTTAAAGCAGGAACATCAGGTAAAATATTTGGGAGTGTTACTTCCGTGCAGATTGCAAATGCGCTTAATGAGCAACTTGGAATCGATGTTGAAAGACGAAGAATTGAAATGCCAGAAGACATCAAAGAAATCGGTAAGTACAATGCTACTATCACTTTCCACAAAGAGGTTTCTGGTAAAATAGATTTCGATCTCGTACAAGACTAGAGATTGTCTAATTCGTAGAATCAAAATTAATTGAAAGTCTAACTCTGTAAAGAGTTAGGCTTTTCTTTTTTTATGATTATCTAATTGTTTAACGGTCCGCACAGGAACAAAATCACATGTTGATCCGTAGGCTTTTAACCACTTCTCGGCCTTTTTGTATTCTGGATATACTTTTTCGACTATTGTCCAGTATTTCTTGGAATGATTCATCTCATTCATATGGGCTAGTTCATGAACAATCACATAATCTAGAACCCATTGTGGGGCCATCAATAGCCTTGTTGACAGATTGATATTGCCTGAGTTAGAGCAGCTACCCCAATTACTTTTGTTGTATTTTAGTCTTAGACTCTTTACCGCATGACCAAAATAATGTTTGTTAATTAACTCAAGTCTCTTTTCTACTTCATGTTTGTATTTCTTAGCAAAGACCCTGGATAGCGCTGTTTTTATAATTTCAGATTTGTTAACTCCAAAAAGCTTTTCATCCAAAGACAACAATATTCTGTCTTCCTTTATTTTTGCACTACTACTAGACCTTTTCTTCTCTTCTATATGCAATGTATAGTGCATTTCCATACAGTTGATACGATCACCAGATAGATAATTAATCGGAATTAGGTGATCTAGGCTACTTTGAGATTTTTTAAGTTGCATTATTAACCATTCTTTAGCCCATACATGATAGCTGTGTCTTTGGTCCTTGTTCATAAATGATGGAATACGTAGCAACACACTATCTTTTCCTATAGATATCCTTACGTTTTTTCGTCTTTCATAATAACGTTTAATAGGTATCTCATTGCCATCAACCACAAAATAGATCAATTCATAATTACCCATACTTTTCCGAAAATTCCTTCATTACATTTACTAGCACTTCTACGCTTTCAATTTCCATAGCATTATACATACTAGCACGGAATCCACCCACAGATCTATGTCCGTTTATTCCAACGATTCCGGCCTCTTTCGACATCTCAAGAAAAATGTCTTTTTTAGAATCATCAAGTAACCCAAAGCAGGCATTCATTGTTGATCGATCTTTTTCAGCCACAAATCCTTTAAAAAGATCATTTCTATCTATTTCACTATATAAGAGGTGAGCCTTTGCTTCATTTCTTACCTTCATGGCATTGACTCCACCGTTATCTTTTACCCATTGCATAGTTAACATAGATATATATATTGGTAATACAGGCGGGGTGTTAAACATTGAGCCTTTATCAATGTGAGTTCTGTAGTCAAGTATGGTTGGGATCTCTCTCTTTACTTGTCCTAGTGCTGATTCCTTTACAATTACTAGTGTTACTCCTGCTGGTCCCATGTTTTTTTGCGCGCCGCAGTATATTAGGTTGTGTCTTTTTATATCAACATTTTTACTAAAGATATCCGATGACATATCGGCGATTAATGGAACATCTACATTAGGTAATTCTTTAAATTGCGTACCAAAGACAGTATTGTTAGAGGTGTAGTGAACATACTTTACGTCATCGGAGTCTAGTTCTCTAGGTACGTAGGAATAGTTTTTATTTTTTGAGGTGCCTATTTCTTTTACAGTACCAAAAAGCTGAGCTTCCTTAATAGATTTAGCACTCCATGTTCCTGTATTTATATATCCAGCGACTTCACTCTCATTTAAGAGATTCATAGCGCTCATATAGAATTGGCTGCTTGCACCGCCAGTTAAAAACATTACTTTATATCCTTTAGGTATATCAAGTAATTCTTCAACAAGGGAAAACGCATTATTCATGCACTCGACCCATTGTTCCGATCTATGAGATATCTCCATTACCGATAGACCCATTCCAGCAAATTCGAGTAATGATTCACTTGTCCTTCTTTTTACTTCCTCCGGGAGAATGGCTGGCCCCGCATAAAAATTATGTTTCTTCATTATTCTAAAGTAATTATAATTTATTTTTCCGCTTATAGAGATTAATTCTATCTATAAAACTCTAAGATTCAAAGATCTACTTTTAATTGTAAACATCATCAAATTTTGACCGTTCAATTTCATTATTATATTGGAGGAAAAGCTTGAATATTTAAGAATGGGACATATCTTTGCTAATTAATGTAGAGGCAGGTTTGTTTGCAACAAATTAATTTTGATACTAAATTTATTTTTTAAATTTTTTATTAAAATTTGAAAATGTAAAAAGTCTGCATATCTTTGCGGCCCCTTACAAAAGATGTGAGGGTAAAAAGAAAGTTCATTGACACAATGGGAATAGATAAAAAAATAGGTTTGACGACCTAATCTACTTTTGGTAGTAGAAAGAAAGATGTTACGTAAAGTAACGTTAG
>Ga0206130_10000173_pt1 | contig 110605 bp, 98 predicted proteins | sample Helgoland_Spring_9_FD_148637 | JGI IMG/M metagenome (GOLD analysis project Ga0206130, IMG submission 148637) | Pelagic subsurface seawater microbial communities from Kabeltonne, Helgoland, North Sea - Helgoland_Spring_Bloom_20160512_1 | ecosystem: Environmental > Aquatic > Marine > Epipelagic ...
AAAAAAAATCCCTTCCGTTTTCACGGAAGGGATTTTATATTTAATAGAGTTTGCTTAGACGCTTACTCTTTGATCAAACGTTTTACAACACTTGATTGTTCTCCTGTAATATATACCATATATACTCCAGTTGCATAAGCAGAAACATCGATCATTTTCTCACTTTGCATGTTTTGCAAATTGATTTGTGATACTAATTTTCCGTTAAGGTCATAAATCATAGCAGTTTCTAATGCAATATTAGAGCTGTTAGAGATAGTTACTTGCTCATTAGCTGGGTTTGGATATATAGAGATAGCGTTGTTTAATTCGTTATCGTCAGTTCCAAGTAATGTAAGGTCTAATTCAAAAGTACAAGTAGTAGAATTACCGTAATCATCAGTAGCAGTTAAAGTGATATCCCAAACTCCTACTCCTAATACTGTTCCTGGTGCTGGATCTTGAGTTAAACCAAGGTCATCAGCATTACAGTTATCGGTAACAATCATACCGTTGAAGTATTCATCTACAGTATGAGTTCCATCAGGGTCTACCATTATAGATTGATCATCTGGACACGTAAATTCTGGTCCCATTGTATCAACAACTATAACTTGACCTGAACAGCTACTAGTATTACCACTAGCATCAGATGCGAATACCGTTACAACAATAGGAGCTCCTATGTCATCACAAGTAAACATTTCATAATCTGCAACTATCACATCGATACCACAAGCGTCAAAACCTTCACTTAAGAAATCCATTGGATCTACCATAGCTTCTCCATTTTCATCTAACGTTATTATAATGTCAGTAGTTGTTGGTGCGATAGCAAAATTGATTTCGAAATCATCGATTCCAGCATTCCATCCCCAAGCTCCAGCATCATCATATGTCCAACGTACTTGGAAATTAGCATTTGCTAAAGGAGTACCATCTATAACTCCAGAATTTAATGGTTCTAACTGATCTACATCATAAGTTATAATATTTACCCAGTTTGCACCATCATAAACATCTACCTTAAGTGTTTCACCAGCTCCTAATTCATTAAAAGTATAGTCATAGTTCATATTTACATAATCAACACCTTCCATATTCCACACTGGTGTTAATAAAGATGCTTTATTTGTCTCACCATTTCCAGCTGCATCGTCATCAAAGATAGCTGCGTTGGTTGCAAATGGTATAGTTCCACCAGCTGCTCCAGCACCAGGTGCTCCAAATGTCCATTCCCAAACTCCTATTTCAGTCTCTAAAGACCATCCAGATGGTAATGAATCAAAGCTTTCTGTTACAGTTGTTGCTCCGTCTCCAGGACCACAAACTAATACAGGTGCAGTTACATCATTAGCAACAACAGTAGCAATACAAGAACTTATATTACCAGCTGTATCCATTACAAATATCTCTACTTCATTTGTTCCTACATTAGAACAGTCTAATAATAATTCTGGATTTCCTCCAGCAGCCCCACCTGTATAATTAAGAGTTCCATTAAACACTCGTGGTGAAAATGCAGCTCCATCAAAAGGAACATTAGAACCAGCTCCTAGTGCCATAGATAAATCTATATTCATATAAGACTCATTGGTTCCATCTCCATTTGTATAAACATGATCAGCAGCAGCATCTAATACTAACGCCATTGCATAAGTTGTATTTGCATTTAAGGTAATTGCAGCATCTAAAGCTACGTTAGAAGGTGTGCCTGCACCAAGTCCAGTTCCTGAACCATTACCAACAACAGTCCAAAGTGAAACATCAGCTAAACCATCAACATAGGTACCTCCAACTATTGCATATACTTCCATTGTGAAAGGATCTAATACGTTAGTATGCATGTCTATATCTGTAAGCTCTAAATCATTGTCTCCAACAGTTACATCAAAGTAAACGGCTCCTCCTAGAGCTCCACCGTTTCCACCCTCATATAGGGTAGTTAAGGAAGTTTGAGCTTCTTCACCAGCAACATATACCGTGTAGCCACAGGCTTCATCAATTCCTTGAATAAGATCGGCTGCTAAAACAGAGGCAGTACCTTCTGCATTTAAATCTACTTCATAAGGAACCACTACTGAAGAAGTGAAAGATCCTTTTGCAGTTATATAGTAGTTAGCATCTGGGAAATTTATACTAGTTGCAGTCACATAATCTGCAAGACCACAAGTTGCAGAGGCAATATAAGATTCGTCTGCAAGTGTAGCAGTACCTCCTAAAAAGAAAGCTGCATCTCCATCCTTAGATACTTCAACAATTATTGTTGTTACCCCAGCAGGAACAACAACAGGTGTAGAAAAATTATAGCTAATAACTGCGTTAGAAGTTCCAGCAGGAACATTAACAACTTGAGATCCTAATAAATTAGAAGTTCCAGGATATCCTACAGGAAATCCAGCACTCACATCCCATATGTTAACAGTAACATCAACGTCAAGATCTGTCGATTGAACACCAAATCTACCATTTGAGAAAGCAAATTCTTCTGTTATTCCAAAATCAGCCAGTACAAATCGTCTAGCAAATAAGTTATCTCCGGTTGGACAAGCAACAGCATATCCAGCTTCAATATTATTTTCAGCATTATGAGATACTGTTATAGATTCTGGTTCTCCAATACATTCAATTACCGGAGCGATATCATCGTTTACTGTTACACTAAAGGTAATAGTTCCTTCATTACCTGCTTCATCAAAAACAATACCTTCAACATCAAGAGTTCCTATATCTCCACATGTAAAAATACCATCATTACTTAACAAATATTCAGTTACTTCACAATTATCTGTAGAATTACTTAATACTGATTCTGCATCAAGAAAAGCTTCTCCATTTATATCTAAAAATACTGTAACACCTACATCAGCAATTGCTACTGGCTCTTCCTCATCGAACACTGTAACATTAAATGTACAAGAAGCCTCATTTCCTAGAGCATCTGTAACTGTAAAAGTTACAGCAGTATCTCCAACTGGAAATACAGAACCTGTTGGTAAACCTCCTGTAACAACAATAAATGCAGGATCAATTGGTAATCCAGTGTTTCCGTCTATAGCAGTTGCTGGAGTATAGTTTACAACAGCACCACATACACCTTCGTCATTAGTTGCAGTAAAATCTGGTATACAGCTAATTGTTGGCGGATTCCCTGTTGATAACTCAAAAGAAACACAGAAAGAATTTATGGTACCTCCAACTTGATTTCCAGGATCTGAATCGATAATTAAAAACCAATCTCCATTAATATTTTCTCCTGCAAAAGTAGAGGCAAAATCTCCACCTTCTGGAGCGTAGTCAGCCAATGGCGCTCCACCTGTCCAATTTGTAACATCATTTAAAGATGCATCTGTATAAACTAAATCTGCAGCCACGTCTAATCCGTCTTGACCTCCATTACCAATATCCAATGTGAGTATTGTTCCATTTGGTGATTGTAAAGTGTACCCTCTAGATTCAGCAGATTCAGTAACTGAATTTATAGTTACATTGGCAAGAGTATATTGACCCAAACCGGTTCCAATAGTTCCAAGATCACCTGAATTTGGTGAGCTTGCAACAGATGTTGTAAGAGAAGATAGCTGTGGTGGCATAAAATCAAGAGGTACTTGTTCTGCACAGAAGGCAGAACTTACAACAGGTTCTAGCTCTTGACCAATAACATTCATTACTGCAGCAAATGTTCCCCCAAAATCTACAATATCTGGTGATCCACAAGGTGCTGATCTCCAATAGGTAGGTGCTGATTGACCTTGAGTATTACCAAGAAAAGCAGGTCGGTTAATTCCATCACGAACTAAGCTAACTTCATATACTAATGTCTCCCCAGCAGGAATGATTGCCGAAACTGGTACGGTTAACAATTCAAAATTAGTTGCAGATGAAACAGTTTGAACCGCAGAGCCTTGAAGTGTTAATTCGCCTCCTGGAAAAGTTCCTGCTGGAGTTGAATATACATTTACAGTAATTGGATTTGGTCCAGCTCCATTAAAATAAAATACAGCAAACTCTACACCTAATACCTCGAAATCATTGGTGTAACCATAATCACCTTCTAAATCAAAAGCTCTAAATAAGTCTGTGTCATAAGCCGTAGGCCCATCTTGGCAAGAAAGACCACTAGTGAAGTCTTGCGTAGTGGTTTGACTTAATGTTACAACAGCTTGGTTGTTAAAAACATTATTAGCTTCTGTTGCACGTGATACGTAAAAAACTGGGCTGTCTAATGTTGTTAAAGCCGAATGAGGTTGATCATTGGCAGTATCTACTCCATCTGAAAAAGATTGACTATATCCAAGAGGTATGGTCAATATTGCACATAATAAAGTTAATAAAGTAATTTTTTTCATGATATTTATTTTAAATTATAAATACAAAAATACAATTAATCCGATATATAACAAAGTTTTGTTGTTTTTATCGTAAAAAAAATAGGTGTAATGTAATGCACCTATTTTAATAAAAATAAATTGCTTCTTAAATATTATTTTAAGAGATCTGTATGTTACTTTTGTAATCATCATTATTATAATTTTAAAATTAATAGTTATACCACAGGTTAAATTTTTTAAATGTCTCAAAAAGCCATCAAGTTAATTTTTATTTGTTCCCTTCTTTTAATAGGCTGTAAATCTAAAAAGAAGCTAACTAAATCATTTAATAATGATTATTATAAAGTAGAAAAAATCCAAAAAAAACCTAAAACTGAAAGCTCAAAAATAAATATCAATGAAACTAAAATAACACCAATACCTAAAAATGCTTCTTATACAGAAGTTGTTCGTATTTATATAGATAATTATAGTGAAATAGCAAAAGAAGAAATGGTTCAATATGGTATACCAGCAAGTGTTACATTAGCTCAAGGTATTTTGGAAAGTGGTGCTGGAAGATCTACATTAAGTAAAAAATCTAATAATCATTTTGGTATTAAGTGCCATAAAGGATGGACTGGTCAGCGAGTATTTCATGATGATGATGAGTTACAGGAATGTTTTAGAAAATATAAAGATCCTAAGTATTCTTTTAGAGACCATTCTTTGTTTTTAACACAACGTTCTCGTTATGAAGGGCTATTTGCATATAAAAAAAATGATTATAAATCTTGGGCGAAGGGTTTGCGGAAAGCAGGTTACGCAACTGATCCAAAATACCCGCAAAAATTAATAAATATTATTGAAACATATCAGCTTTACAGTTATGATGTCGAAGTTTTAGGTAAAAAAAATAAAAGAAAGAAAGAAAAGTCTTCAAAAGTTAAAACTTATTTAGTTTTAAAAGGAGATACTTTATATAGCATATCTCGAAAGTTTGATGTAACTGTAGATGCTTTAAAAAAATACAACGGTTTGGTTAATAACACTATAAGTATTGGACAAGAATTGTATATCCATAGCGTAAAAAAATGATTAAATACCATTGCATAAAAAACCGCTTCATTTTGAAGCGGTTTTTTATGCAATAAATAGAAATATTATTTAATTAAAGAACTTTCCCATTTTGTAAATTGTTGAGCAGTTAAAGTCTTTTTCATTTCAATGTAAAATAATTCATCTGCTTTTTTCTTATCAATAACCATTGTTGTTTTGTTTTCGTCAAGTTCAGATTTTCTGATGCTAACTTCTTTAGTTACTAAAGCTCTAAATAAAGTTCTAGATTGATCTCCAGTTAACGATAACTGATCAGATAAATTTACAAGTTGATTTTTTGCTATAACTTCTGGTCTATCTTGGTTTTGAGATATGTTTTGAGCTGAGACATTTTGAACACATAACAGCATTATGAATGCAAATGCTACTAATGAGAATAGTTTTTTCATTTTATTTATTTTTATTAGTTTACTAAATTAATGTTTTTACATTTTAATAAAGAGGAATTAATATAAAAAATAAATTATTCTTCAATTGCTTCTAGATATTCAATAAGCATAGCTACTCCTTCTTCATCAACTATAGATCTTCCAATTATGGGCATTAAATAATCGGGAGTGTTACTTTGTATGCGGTCTTCTATTTGACCTCTATGCTCATAAATTCCAGTTTCTGAAAACTCGGCTTCCAATCTAAAATCTAATAAAAAACCTGTTGGTACAAGACCTCCTGGTTGATGACAATGAGCACAATTAATGTCGATATAACTTCTTCCCCTTTCAAAAATATCATAATTTTCTTCGTCTTCCCAGTCTGCTAAAACAGTTATATCTGAAATATTTGAAATTCCTTCAAGCATTCCGATATTGATGAAATGTTGCAGCTGATTGATAGAAGTCTCTTCATTATTTGGATTAAAATTCATAGATCTTAACTTGGGTCCAATTGGAAAAGCAATATCATAATTGTGGTGGCAAGAAATGCAGTCTTGATTAGATGGAATTTGATATTGAACTTCTTGAACGATTCCTTCAGCATCTAAATAACTAATAGGTACTAGCATTCCATCATCAGAATATATAGCTTCTGTCATATCATCGTTCCAAATATAATCTCCTAATTTCCAAGTTCCCTCTGTTTTAATTAAAATACGAGTTTCAATTATTATTTTATTTGAAGCAGTGTTGCTTTCATCTTCATAAAAATAAAATGTTTTAGATATCAACGTATTGTCAGGAAATAAGGGAAATAAACTATTGCCATTATATTGCATAGCCTCACCTTCGGGCATTCTTATTAGACGTTGTTTATGTGCATTATCTGAAAAGAGCCGGCTATTTAAATCGTAAAGGTGTACGTTTGGATTAGGTGTTAAATTAGCTAATACTCCACTGAAAACTCCCATTTCTGAAAGCTTGGTTTCAAAAACCAAAGGAGCAACTGGTCCTAGGTCAACATCATCAATAGGTGTAAACCCATCATCACTATTACAAGATGTCATTAATAAAATCAATAGTGTAAGTAAGAGAATAAAATGCTTTTTCATCATTTTTTTTTACTAAAGTACAATTTTAAAATAATTCTAAATAATAAAACCAAAATTGAAATTAAATTTTATTTTAACACAGATAGTTTTTGTCATTAAGTATATTTAAATTTTAAAATCAACAAATCATTATTATGAAATACTTATTTACTGCTTTTATGTTATTAGTGACCCTTTTGTCTTTCTCTCAAAGTAGATCTATACCTCTGGATACTCTTGTAATAACCACACACAATACTACTGTAAAAGGCCAAAACTTTTCATACACTGCTGAAACTGGTACACAACCTGTTTGGGATAAAGAAGGTGCTCCCATGGCAACACTTTTTTATACCTACTATACCAGAAACAATGTAAAAAATAGGGCCAATAGACCATTGATTATATCTTTTAATGGAGGTCCCGGTTCTGCATCTGTTTGGATGCATATAGCTTATACAGGTCCAAGAATATTAAATATAGATGAAGAAGGTTATCCAACACAACCTTATGGGTTTAGAAGTAATCCTAATTCTATAATTGATGTTGCAGATATTGTTTTTGTAAATCCTGTTAATACAGGGTACTCTCGAATGGTTGCTGATAAAGAAGGAAAAATGCCAGACAAGAAATTATTTTTTGGTATTAATGCAGATATTAAATATTTGGCTGAATGGGTGAATACTTTTGTAAGTAGGCACAATCGTTGGGAATCTCCTAAATACATTATTGGAGAAAGCTATGGAGGTACTCGTGTGATGGGTCTTTCTAATGAATTGCAAAACTCACAATGGATGTATTTAAATGGAGTTATTTTAGTTTCTCCAGCAGATTATAATCTTTACAGTACGGGTCAGCCTATATATTCAGCGATTAATTTACCTTACTTTACAGCTGCTGCCTGGTATCACAGCGCATTACCTTCTGTATTACAAAATAAAGATCTATTAGAGATACTCCCTGAGGCTGAAGAATACGCCATCAACACATTAATACCAGCACTTGCAAAAGGTGGCTTTATTAGTGATGAAGAAAGAAATGAAGTAGCCGAAAAAATGTCATACTATTCTGGACTGAGTAAAAAAGTTATTTTACAACATAATTTAGAGGTCCCTACTAGTTTTTTCTGGAAAGATCTGTTGCGGGATAAAACAGGTCAAACTATAGGACGGTTGGATTCTCGTTATCTAGGCTTGGACAAAATGGAAGCAGGCACTAGGCCAGATTATAGTCCAGAGCTTACTTCTTGGTTACATTCTTTTACTCCAGCAATTAACCATTATATTAAAACAGAGTTAAATTTCTCTACAGATATAAAGTATAATATGTTCGGAAATGTAAATCCTTGGGATAGACGTAATAATAATACAAGGGACGCTTTACGAGAGGCAATGGCAACTAATCCTTATTTAAAAGTACTGAATCAATCCGGTTATTACGATGGAGCAACCACCTATTTTGCTGCTAAATATTCCTTATCACAGGTTGATCCTAGCGGAAAAATGAAAGATCGTTTTACCTTCAAAGGATACCGAAGTGGCCACATGATGTATTTGCGAAATGAAGATTTAATTAAAGCTAATGATGATTTAAGAGCTTTTATTAAAGAATCAGCTGCGGATGGTAAGGCCGCGAAATACTAAATCATTTGGTAATATAATTTTATAGTAATGAAAGCGATTTTTTGTTTTTTCTTATGGTCTTAGCTATTTATTTTATAGTTGAATATCCACCATCTACATGAAGTATCTGTCCAGTTGTCCAAGAAGATTTATCTGTAACTAGATAGGCTGCTGCCTCTGCAACATCTTTTACAGTTCCTATTTTTTTTAATGGATTGTTTTCAGCTTGAGCAGCTATCTTTTGAGGTGTATTTAAAAATTTGCTTGCTAAAGAAGTATCCGTAAGAGAAGGTGCAACAGCATTCACTCTAATTTTTGGTGCCAATTCTGCTGCTAATGATCTAGTTAAGCCTTCAATAGCACCTTTTGATACGGCGACCTGAGAATGAAAATTAAACCCATTTTGTACTGCTATGGTTGAAAATAATACAATTGAAGAATTTCCACCCTTTGCTAATCTTGGCATGAGTATTTTAATGATTTTAGTAGCACCAACAACTTGTAATTTAAAATCAGAAATAAAATCTTCGTCTGTAAAACGTTTGAATGGTTTTAAGTTAATACTTCCTGGACAGTAAACCAAACCATCAATTTCATCTGGTAAAATATCAAGGTTTAGTGAGTCGTTTAAAACATTAAATTTTTGATACTGTACATTATCATTATTTTCAACTTTATTTTCGTTGTAGGTAGCGAATACATTGTGACCTTCTTTGGCAAGTATGCTTACCAATTCTTTACCGATTCCGGATGAACCTCCGATTATTAAATAGTTTTTATTCATATTATTTTTATTTTAAACGATATTATTTATTCCGATTTTATACTGTTCCAAGGCTCTTGTCCTTGCAAATTTATGTTCGACCATTGGTTCAGGATAATCTGCTGTCCCTAGTTCTGAAATCCATTTTTTGATAAAACCTTGCGTTTTATCAAATTTTTTTAATTGTTCTATGGGATTGAAAATTCTAAAATATGGAGCGGCATCACATCCTGTTCCCGCTGCCCATTGCCAATTTCCATTGTTTGAAGAAAGTTCAAAATCCAATAGTTTTTTTGCAAAATAAGCCTCTCCTAATCGCCAATCTATTAAGAGATGTTTGCAGAGAAAACCTGCGGTGACCATCCTCACTCGATTGTGCATATATCCAGTTTCATTTAATTGTCTCATTCCTGCATCCACCATTGGATATCCGGTTTCACCACGACACCATTTATCAAAATCTTCCTCTTTGTTTCTCCACTTAATGCCGTCATATTTTGGGCGAAAGTTTCCTGTTACGACCTTGGGGAAGTGAAATAGTATCTGCATAAAAAATTCCCTCCATATTAATTCACTTAAAAAAACCTCATTACTAGGGTCTAGTTCTGCAATTATTTGGCGAACCCCTATGGTGCCAAATCGAAGGTGGGGACCTAAATAGCTTGTAGAATCTAATATTGGGAAATTTCTAGTTTCGGCATACGTACTAACTCCACTTAGCTCAAAATCTTTCACATAGATACTAGATGATTTAAATCCTAATTCTTCCTTTTTAGGAAATGGATAATTTACCTGATGGAAATTTTCAAAAGTAATTTTAGGTTTTAATGTTAAGGGGTTATATAATGACAACCATTTTCTTTTAAAAGGGGTAAATACAGTATATGGTTCACCATTAGCTTTAACAACTTCAGATTCTTCAAAAACCACTTGATCCTTAAAGGAATGCAATTCAATACCATTCGATTTTAGAACTTCTCCAAGTTTTTGATCTCTTTTTATAGCATAAGGTTCGTAGTCCTTATTTATAAATACACTTTCAATAGTGTATTTCTGTATTAATTTACTCCAAACATCTTCGAGCTTACCTTTTAATATTAAAAGAGAAGTATCGTGTTTTTGAAGCACAAGATTGATGTCAAAGAGTGTTTGGTATATAAAATTTACTCTTGGATCATCATTGGGCAATTCATTTAGAATGTTGTCGTCAAAAATAAAGATGGGTAAAACGTTTTTTTTTAAAGAAATCGACTCATAAAGAGCAATATTATCTTCTAACCTTAAATCTCTTCTGAACCAAAATATGGAAATCTTCATAGCTTACAATAATTTTAAATAAAAAATACTAATATCCATTGGAACTTGTTAGTTTTTTTAGCATTCCATTAAAAATAGCACCATGAAATGGTAATACTAAATACCAATACAACCTTCCCATAAGTCCCAAAGGTCTATAGGTCGCAGTTTGAATAAGTTTGCCAGATTCAATTTTAAATTCAAGCCAAGCTTCTCCGGGTAATTTCATTTCAGCAAATAAGAGCAATCGACCTTCGTCTTTATTTGCATACAATACTCGCCAAAAATCCAAAGCATCGCCTACATCTATGGTATGAAGGCTCGTACGACCTCTTCTAAGTCCAACTCCGCCTGCTAATCTATCTATAAAACCTCTTATTTTCCATAACCAGTCTCCATAATACCATCCCGTTTGTCCACCAATGCTCCAAATCTTTTCAATACAATCTTCCTTGTTTTTAAATGCCAGTCTTCGTTGATCTCTAAAACATCCAAAGGTTGGGATTTCAATAAAATCAGAAATATGGCTACTAAACCCACTACTCGCATAAGCATCCTTCCAACTTGAAACAATTTCATTGTTTTTAATTTTAGCGAAGGCTTTCGACAAAGACTCTTTATAGCTTATGGGAGTCACTCCCAAAATATCGTTTAAATCGGTATTGCGGCAAATTACTTCTATTTTCATGCTGTTTACAAGGGCTACAGCTAATTTATAAGATGTTGATGTTACAAAATATAACCAATAAGAAGAAAGTCGAGGGGTCATTACTGGAACAGTAAATATTTTCCGATTTAATTTCCGCATTCGACTAAATTCTAGAAGCATTTCTTTGTACGATAAAATATCTGGTCCTCCTATGTCAAAATCTCGGTCAAATGTTTTAGAGTTAAAAATAGATTTTGAAAGAAAAGCAATTACATCCGAAATACCAATGGGCTGACATCTAGTGTTTAGCCATTTTGGAGTAACCATAACGGGCAGTTTTTCGACTAAATCTCTAATAATTTCAAAGGAAGCACTTCCAGATCCAATAATAATTCCAGCTCTTAAGGTTGTAAAATTATAGGTTCCTTTTTGGAGTTCCAATTCTACCGTTTTTCTTGAAGTAAGATGCTTGGATAATTCGACGTTATTTACAATACCACTTAAATAGATAACGTGTTGAACTTGGGTTTTGTTGATGGTATTTCTGAAATTAATTGCAGATTCTTGTTCTAGTACCTGATAATCTGAAGATGCAGACATGGAGTGGACCAAGTAATAAGCGCCATCAATATCTTTTGGAATCGCATCAAGTGAATCTTTATCTAAAAGATCAATTTGAATTATTGAAATTTTTGGTCTTATGGATGAAGGAGGATGAAAACGATCCAAATCTCTAACACAGCATACAACTTCATGACCCTCTTCTATTAAAAGAGGGAGCAGTCGTTTTCCTATATATCCAGTTGCTCCGGTTAGTAATATTTTCATTTTCAATAAATTATTTCAATGCTATTTTATCGATTATTAATTCAAAGCGCTCATTTTTTTTATTTCCTATTAAAAATACTATTTCCTCTATACTGTCATGAGAAAAATTGGGTGCATCAAGTTTTCTTCCTCTAAAAGAAGGGTACATTTCTTTTAAGGGTATTTCTATTTCTTGCCATGCTCCGTTGGTGGAGAATGTTTTTATATAGGAATAGTAATTTCTTGAATTATCTTTAATTCTTAATTGATAATCTTTACCATCTCCTTTTATTTTTAGGAAAATATTATTCTGGTTATTTACTTTTAAAGCTTTAAAAACATGACGTACCGAACAAAACCCCCCATTGTTCTCTAATGATATGGTTCCATTAAATACTCCAAAGCCATCTTTATTTAAACTTATATTACTAGATGATCTGCCGCCCATCACATTGTCATCAACTATCCTCCAACTGTATATATTAGAGTTTTTATTAAAATTGAAAATTTTAATAGTTTGGATCGGCATATTAATTGATAAAAGTAAAAATAAATAATTCATAATCATATAATGTTTAATAATAAGCAAATATAGCTAAACAAAATATGTTTTATTTTATTTTATTTTTTTTTTTTAAATCACTTCTACAAATAAACCTTCTTCGGTTTTATTTACTTTGGCAATTCCACTTTTTGTTAATCCCTTAATGGTCTTATCCCATTTTTTATTACTTAGTCCCGATTGAATTTTTAGCTCGATTAATTCAAAAGGTGAATTAGCTTTTAGCATATTAAATACCACTTTTTCATCATCACTCATCGCCACCTGCTTTACTTCAGGTTTCATTTGAGGAAAAAATAGTACTTCTTGTATGGAAGCGTTATTAGTTAAAAACATAATTAAACGATCCATTCCAATTCCCATTCCTGATGTTGGAGGCATTCCGTATTCCAAAGCTCTTAGAAAATCTTGATCTATAAATTCTGTAGCTTCATCATCACCGCGTCCTGCTAATTTTACTTGATCTTCAAAACGTGCTCTTTGGTCAATTGGGTCGTTTAACTCAGAATAAGCATTTGCTAATTCTTTTCCACAAATAATTAACTCGAATCTTTCGGTAAGATCTGGGTTAGAACGGTGTTCTTTGGTTAAAGGGCTCATCTCTTTTGGATAATCTGTAATAAAAGTAGGTTGGATGTAATTGGCTTCACATTTTTCACCAAAAATTTCATCGATTATTTTTCCTTTACCCATCGTTTCATCTACCTCAATCCCCATTACTTTAGCAGCTTCTCTAATTTCATTTTCTGATTTTCCTAAAATATCAAAACCTGTATGATGTTCAATCGATTCAGCCATCGTTACTCTAGCATATGGAGCTTTAAAGTTAATTTCGTGTTCTCCAAAAATAGATTTTGAGCTTCCGTTTACTTCCGTGGCACAGAATTCCAATAATTTTTCCGTTAAATCCATCATCCAATTATAATCTTTATAAGCTACATAGATTTCCATCATTGTAAATTCTGGATTGTGAGTGCGATCCATACCTTCATTTCTGAAAGTTTTTGCGAATTCATATACGCCATCAAAACCACCTACAATTAATTTTTTTAAATATAATTCACATGCAATTCTCATAAACATTGGAATGTCTAGAGAATTGTGATGTGTTTTAAAAGGTCTTGCTGCTGCTCCTCCAGGAATGGATTGTAGGATAGGAGTTTCAACTTCAAAATAACCACTATTGTTAAAGAAAGTACGCATCGCTGTAAATAACTTAGTCCGCTTTATGAATACTTCTTTTACTTTCGGGTTGACCACCAAATCTGCATAGCGTTGGCGGTAACGCAATTCAGGATTATTAAACTCATCAAAGGTGTTTCCTTCACCATCTGTTTTTGGCAATGGTAATGGTTTTAAAGCTTTCGAAAGTAATTTAAAACTCTTAACCATTACTGTTTTTTCTCCTACTTTAGTTGTAAATAACTCTCCTTCAACACCAATGAAATCACCAATGTCCAATAGTTTTTTATAGACCTCATTATAAAGTACTTTATCCTCGCCATGGCAAATTTCATCTCTATTAAAATATACTTGAATACGACCCTTTGAATCTTGCAATTCTGCAAATGAAGCTTTTCCTTGTATCCGTCGAGACATTAATCGTCCGGCAATAATTACTTTTTTACCGTTTTCAAAATTCTGTTTAATATCTGCAGTCATCGCATCCACCGGAAATAAATCTGCTGGATATGGGTTAATGCCTAAGGCCCTTAATTGTATGAGCTTTTCTCTTCGTACTTGTTCTTGTTCGGATAATTGCATGATCAGATTTTTAAAATGCTATATATTTAGCAGACAGCTACAAAAATAATTATTATTAGCATCTTAATACTACTTAATTAGTAACATTTTTTTTGATGTTTTCTAGGAATTTCTTAGCGCTTTCAATAAAAGGCTTGATGGCTAATTTTTATTTTTTATAAATTCATCTTGATACGTGTTTTAGTCGCTAGTTCTATCAAAAGGAATGGTGTTGGATTTTTTCTTAATTTATATTTGTAAATTTGAAAACTACCATTTATTTTAAATCAAACATTATGAAATTAATTACCTTATTAAGTGTTTTGTTTTTATTTAATTCTTGTGGAAACAATAAAAAAGTAGTGTTAAAAACTCATAAAGAAGTCATTCTTCTAGCAGATGGGCTAGAAGAAAAAGACGGAGATGTATCTGTTGTTATTTCTAATCTTTCTAATTTAAATTTAAAAGATGATACTATTGGTGCAATTTATCCGGTTATAGCATCTGGTAATAATATAGTTATTAAGTTTAAATATGAAGAAAAATCACCAGAAGGAACTGCTGACGGAGATTACTCTGAAACATTGCATTTTGAAATTCCACAGAATACAACAGTGCTAAATTTAATGGATGAAGAATTAAACAATGTGAAATTACTTTATGGTAAAGAGTGCTTTTGTAGAGGCGAAGCAGGTTATTATGAGATAAAAAAAGGAACGATAAAAATTATGAAAACGGAAAGTGAAATTTACTTTGATATAAGTTTTAGTATAGATGAAACAGCTACGAAATTAGTTCGAGTTGCACAGTACATTAAGTTATAAACATAAAAAAAGCGAGATTTTAAGCTCGCTTTTTTTATGTTTATAACTTTTATTTTATGATTAGCTTAGTTGTTTTGCTAATGCCATTATTACTCACTCTGATAAAGAAAATTCCTGAGTTTAACCCATTAAAAGTTAATGCTTTTTCAAACAAACTTCCATTGGTTTCAAATCCCTTATTGTAAACAAGACTCCCTCTAATGTCATATAGAGATACTTCAATTTCTCCATTAGAAAAAGGAGTTAATACTAAATTGATAGATCCATTTGATGGATTTGGCCACAGGGCAAAATTTTCAAAAGAATTTTCATTAAGGGCTAATTCTCCTTCAATTGTAATTACTCCAGCATTGATATCGTAAAAGATATTATTTGAAGAAATAATCATAAATCTTCCGTTGGTAGTATTCAAGTTTGGGGCAGAAATAGCTGCACTTCCGTTATTTGGAATGTCTTCTGCGATTACTACATCAAAGGTTTGTCCTCCATTGGCAGAAAATAAAATATCTACATTTGGACTGTCTACAGGTGCCACATCAGTTCCAGCAACATCCCATGTTATAGTTTCATTGGATTGTGGTGACCAAGTAGTAGAGGTATTTTGAGAAGTTACTACAAATGGTCCTGAATCGCCATCTACTGTTATAACGGTGTCGTCACTTGCTGATGAGGATCCACCTGCTACATTATCTCGAACGGTATATCTAAATTTCATAGTTCTACTTACCGAAGGAACTACTTCCCATGTTGTTTGTGTTTGACCGTTCAATACGGTTGATAATTTAGGCATGTATCTATTTGGTGATATAAGTGCAATTTCAGATCTAAACATAGGCCCAAAAGCGGAAGTGTTTTGAGGAGGCATTGTACCTATTTGTTGATCCATTTGCTCCCAATTATGCGAAAGCACATCTTCCGTATCTGGATCTGTTGCTATGCCCTTTAAGATAAACGGAGTTGTTCTAGGTATAGTGTAATTAGGACCAGCATTTGCAGTTGGAGGAGCGTTTCCTGTATCTGTTTCTTCTGGACAAGAAGATCCTCCCAATATTGAAATAAAACCCCACATTTCCTGAATACTAATGGCATGAAAATAAGCATCACTGTCGCTTTGAACGTTAGGTGAGCAAATTCCGGCATATCCCATAATAGTTGATGCACTTCCTGGTTCCATAGAAGTTGCATTATTTCTTTGACAACTATTGTTTTGAGTATGGTTGGCACGATATTGATGTCCCATTTCATGAGCTACATAGTTAATATAAAAATCATCTCCTATAGGCTGAGGTAGTCCTGTAACTCCTTGAGCTTTACTCGAACCACAAACCGAACCAAGACTAGCGATACCACCGCCACCGGTGCTAAAAACATGGCCAATGTCATAATTTGCAGTACCAATGATAGAATTAATTGTGCTTTGGTTTTGACCCAACATAGCACCCCCATTATTGTTGGTATAGGGATCAGATCCTGCATTTAAAAATATAATTTCAGTATTATTAGGAATAATTACCATGGTCAGTGCTACCTCTTTCTCAAAAACACCATTTATTCTAGTCATCGCTGTATTCATGGCAGTAAGAACTGCAGCCTTTTTTACTTCATCAGTCGCGCTTGAAGGAATGCCTTGATTGTTTAAATGATATTGGGCATATTCTCCAGTACAAGCTAGTGCTAGACGGTAGGTACGTAATTTTCCATCATCTGCATTTAAGGGAGATAACACAACTTCATCCTGCAATGTATCTTGAACTAAACACTCGAAAGATCTAGAGTCTTCGGGCAAAGAATTGGTAGCATAGCTGATGTATTGATTTAAATCTTTAGTATAAGGATCTATGTAAATAGTTCCATAGTTAGCAGATGAAATCATTACATTAAGACCAGAGTCTGAATAACTAAATCTTGCAATAGCAGATGGATCATCAATACCTTGAGCCGTATAAGATCTAATAGTTGGATATTGTGCCTGTAATAAGGCGTCTAAAACAGAAGCTTCATAAACACGGAACTTTTGAATTTCTCCATTGTTTGTTGGGAACTCAATTATCGCATTAGAAGGTGTAGTGAACCTTTGAGGAGCAGTTGCTAATAAACTATTAAGCTCAACAGGGTTAAGTGTAAATAGTTTGAATTCTTGAGGAACGGTATTCCTAAAAACTTTTGTCTTAGAAGCTGTTTCATTTAATGATGCAGTTTTCCACAAATCTATATTGTTTTGTGCACTTAGTCCAAAACACATTAAAAGCATTGGAATAATTAATCTTAATTTAAAATTACTTTTTTTCATAGTTTTTTTGTAAAAATAAAAAAAAATCAATGAAGATTAAGCTAATAAACAAACAATCATTAGTTGTAAATAAAAAGCAATAATTTTTAAATACTTATTTTTTTAAAAAATAAATAGCTTAATACTAATGAGGTTGCTGTAACAAAAGGAATTTTATTAGGACTTATAGATTAATTAAATAATCGTAAATTTGTATAAATGAATATTTGGAGGGTAATTTTATCAATCATATTTCCACCTTTAGCGGTTTTAGATAAGGGCTGTGGATCTTTAGTTATTGTTTTTATTTTAACGTTATGTGGATGGGTACCTGGAGTTATTGCAGCGCTAATTATCATCAATAATCCAAAATAAATCATATTGGATAAAATCCTTTTTAGCATATTTAAATAATCCAAATATTTTAGATTTAAACATTGAATTAGAAAAATAATCTCTTGAATAAAAAAATTGAAATACAGGAACTAGGAGTTAAAGATTATAAAGATACTTGGGAATATCAAGAACAGCTTTTTAAAGATATTATTGATTTAAAAATAAAAAATAGAAGGGAAGAAAAATTCCTATCCACACCTAATTATTTTCTGTTTGTAGAACATCCTCATGTATATACTTTAGGAAAAAGTGGGCACATTGAAAATTTACTTATTTCTGAAGAAAAATTAACGGAAATAGGAGCTTCCTTCTATAGAAATAATCGAGGTGGAGATATTACCTATCATGGACCTGGACAAATTGTTGGTTATCCTATTTTAGATTTAGAAAACTTTTTTTTAGATATTCATAAATACCTTCGATTCTTGGAAGAAATGGTAATAAGAACATTGGCTGAATATGGTTTAAAGGCGGAGCGGTCTAAAGGCGAAACAGGGGTTTGGTTTGACGTAGGAACTCCTTTTGCAAGAAAAATTTGTGCTTTTGGAGTGCGCGCTAGTCGTTGGGTAACCATGCATGGGTTTGCACTTAATGTAAATGCAAATTTGGGTTATTTTGATCATATGATTCCTTGTGGAATAAAAGGAAAAGCAGTTACCTCTTTAAATGTAGAATTAGGGAAATCTGAGGTTGCTATAGAAGAAGTAAAAGAAAAATTACTCTTTCATTTTTTAGATTTATTTGAAGCTGAAAAAAAGCTGAATTCCTAAGTTTTTTATATTTAGTAAACTCATTACTTTTTTTAGATTTTTTTCACCTATAGAATCTTGTTTTATAAGTTAGCTCGTTTCATAATTCTAAAAATTAGTTAAGTTTGTTCACAAAAAAATTAGTGTATTTCGTAAAGAATAATGTTTTTATCAGCACCTTTTACTAAAAAATTTGTTTTACCATTTTTTGTTAGATCTCCAAGATCAATAATAGATGTTCCGTAAACAGGGAATCCCGATAGCAGATTTCCAGATTTATTATATACATAAACCTTGTTTTCTTGAGTTTCAGTAATTGAAATGTAGGTTTTACGATTAACAATACTAATTGTTGGTGCTGTATAAATTCCAAAAGGTAATTCGATTAAAACACCATTAATTCGCATTAAATTATCATCTAAAGTTACTTTGGTTTTACCTTTAACTGTAAAATGATAACTAGTTACCTTCAATTTATTTGTAATCGTTTTTCCATCCAAACCAACACTGTTTTTCGAATTGTCTTTATTGATGACTACTAGTTTTGACTTTTCTAATGTGATTGGAGTATTGGAAAAATCGAATGTTTTAGATACAGTTACTCTCGGCTTACCTATTCGACTAAGAATGTTTAGTTTTCCGTTTTCCTCTGCAATAATGATGTAATCTTTACTTTTAATTCTAAAATGTTGAGGTGGGAATACGATGTTTGATTTTGTTTTTTTAAACCTAAAACCCTTTACTTTTTTTCCTTTGCTATCTAACATTAAAGGTTCTTTTCCTTGCGTGATTACAAAGCGGTATTTCCGATTGTTATCATAATCAAAAACAGAAATTCCTTGGGTGATTTCATCTCTAAATTTTATAGGAAAAGGAGCAACTGCTCTACCCGTTCTATCTAAAATATAAAAATTATTTTTGGTCGTAAACGCCAATTGCTTTTTGCCATTTCGTAAAAGATCAACTTCTTCTATTTTGCCTAATATTGGATTCTTAAGTTTCTTTGTCCATAAAATTTTTCCTCCAGAAGAAATAAAGTACATCTTATTGGTCACATCTTGAACTACGATGTCTTTTCCACCTGTTCTGTGATTACTAAAAAAAGTAGGGTTATTTAGTAGTTCGTTTTCTAATTGAATACTGTTAATTTGAGTTACCTTTCCTGCAATTTTTTTACTGTTTGATGTACTTGCCTCTTTACAAACAAAATTTACGTGAGCGAAATCACGATCATAATTAAACTGCAATATAGCTATGGGATACTTTTTAAAAGAAACAGGTGCTATTTCAGTTTTTAGAAGCGTTGAAATTGCTTCTGAATAATCTCCGTTTAGCTTCATAACTAATAGCGAAGACTCGTCACTAAGTTGAGAAAGCGCTTCTTTATAGTAGGAGGTAGATGAAAGGCAATTATTTTGTAAATAGGAGTTGATGATGTTTTGAGTCACTTCTTCATTTTCAGAAAAAACAAAGAAATTATCTAAAATAAATACTTCTTTAGGAGCAGTACGGTTTGTGAAAGTTAAGAAATGATTTACAAATAAATTAGGCTCATTAAAGCGATGAATCATTATTCTTTTAAATGGAGCTTTAGGACTACTAAAATTTTGCAATGCCTCATTGGTAAGTTGCGGATCAATACTCTTTAAAACAATTGCATTCCCTTTTGAAAAACTTATTTTACTTACTTCATTAACCGCTTCAAATAAAATAGTTTCTTCGTCTTTGATGCTTTTGATACCCCTAAAGTTTTGAAGGTTATTTTGAAATAATGCAAAATCATCAAATGTTAATGAAACAATTGTATGGGCATTGGTTGGAGTCACTTTTGCAATTTGATTTTGTTGGGGATTTAAACCTTTAAAAACCGATATTAATTGTGGAACTGAATCATTTGTTAATAAAACTCCTGAAGCAGTTAATGCATCTGGTAACACTTCAATATTAAGTGCCGCCCAAGATCCAAAATTAAATAATATTTGGTTTGCTAAAATCTCGTTTGCAGGAATAAATGCTGTTAAATCCTGACGATTACTAAGGGCTGTTATTTTTTTAAAAATCGCATTATTTTCGTTTTTACCGCTTAGAATATTCGCTAATGTTTTTTTTGAATTTGATGCGAAAAATATACTGTCTTCAACAGTAGTGAAAACAGCTTGTTTATTGATAATTACTTTTTGAAATGTAAAGGAATTAAACGAACTATTTTCAATGGTATGAACGGCTATGGAGTCTGTATTAAATAAACCTTTGTTTAGTTTAGTCATAAAAGTAAAAGCGGGTTCATCATTTCCTTCAGAGATGCATAGTATGCTTTTTGAATTAGGATGTAAGTACTTAAAAATCTCTTTATTCTTAAGATAAGAATAAGCTTGAGCATTTTTTAAATTACTAAGGAAACTATTGTTTTTAAGATCAGATTTTAAAGCTTCAAAATCATTGATGCTAAATACCACTGAAGGGTTCCTGGGGATAAAATCGCTAAGCACTTTTAATTTTGAAGGTGCTGGATCACAGCTTATAAAAAAACTGAATAGGAATAGCGTTGCGACGAATTGAATAAAAACCTTCATGCTACAAAAATAATAAGGAAAATAACAGCATCTGTTAGAAATTTAAAAGTTTATTGATGGGTTTTTAACAATGAAATTTAAATGCTTATTCCATTAGCAATTGTTCGGATAACAACCGAAAACTTTTGCGATGGTATTTGGTGATTCCGTATTTTTTAATTGCCGCTCGATGTTCTTTGGTGGGGTAGCCTTTGTTTTGTTTCCAATTATACATTGGATACTCTTTGTCAATGTTTTCCATATACGCGTCGCGATATGTTTTTGCTAATATAGAGGCTGCTGCTATATGTAAATATTTTCCATCTCCTTTTATAACAGTTTGATGTGGTATGTCTAATAAAGGTTTAAAGCGATTGCCATCAACAGCTATAAAATCAGGTGTTTTGGATAGCTCTTTAATAGCGGTATGCATCGCTAAAATGGAAGCGTTTAAAATATTTATTTTATCAATTTTTCCCATCATAATGTGAGAAACTCCAAAACAAATTGCTTGGGCTTCAATGATGGGCTTTAAAATTGCTCGTTTTTTTTCTGAAAGTTGTTTTGAATCTGTTAAAATTTCATTTTTAAAATTATCAGGTAGTATAACTGCAGCTGCTGTTACCGGTCCGGCAAGGCATCCTCGGCCAGCTTCATCAGTACCGCATTCAACTAATTGTTTATTGATTTTTAGTTTTAACATATTTAACGGAATTCATTATTTAAATATTCCTTTCAAAAGTATACCTTTGCTTTGTAAGTTAAAAATAGATGCACAAAACGTTTTTTTTATTTCTTCTATTATGCTCTCCAGTAATAGTTTTTTCTCAGAATGGAGGAGAACGTCCTGAGAAAAAGAACAAGGAAAAACCTTCTATAACACAATATAAAATTATTTCAGCTAAACGAGATACTACGTTTTTAGACACCTCTCTTACCATCCAAAGGTATTATAAATTCAACTATTTGCGAAAGGATAATTTTGAATTGCAACAATTTTCAAATGTCGGTCAACCCTATAATGATTTAAGTTATGACTTTGATAATATAAATTTAAAGCCATTATTTTTGGCTCAATCTCATCATTTCGGTTATCGTGAAATTGAAGACATGGATTATTACAATCTCCCCACTCCTTTAACAGAATTGTATTTTAAAACTGCATTTAAACAAGGACAACAGTTAGACGCCTTTTTTTCAATAAATACTTCAAAACAATTTAATTTTTCTATTGCATATAAAGGAGTGCGATCTTTAGGAGCCTATCAACATAGTTTGACGAGTACTGGAGATTTTAGGTTTACTACAAATTATCACACAAAAAACAATCGATATAATATTTTAGCACATGTAACGGCATTGGATCTTATCAATCAACAAAACGGGGGACTTACTGATGAATCTGTTTTATTGTTTGAGAGTAATAATAGTGAATTTAGAGATCGGGGACGGTTAGAAGTAAATTTTCAAGATGCAGAAAATGAATTAAAAGGGTTTCGTGTATACGGAAAACAAGAGTTTGAGTTAATCACCAAAAAAGATAGTACCGACCAAAACAAGCTTTTTATTGGTAATGTAATGAGCTTTGAAGATAAATCGTATGTGTTTAAACAAGATGTTCCCTTTGATGATTATGGGGAGTCTTATAAAACTTCTGATTTGTATAAAAAAGGAAAGCTTGAAGATTTCAACATTCAAGGCTATACTCGTTTTGAAAATAACTACATAGGGAGTTTAAGTGCTTTTATTGGGTATACGAATTATAATTATGGATATAATAGTGTCATCATATTTGATGATGGTAGAATTACAAATAGGTTAAAAGGTAATTTGGTTCAAGCGGGTGCCTCCTATAAAAAAACATATAAAGGTTTTGAATTATTTGGTAAAGGAGCCATTAATATTTCGGGAGATTATGATGGTAATTATTTAAAGGCGGGAGCTTCTTACCTTATTAAAAACGCTCATAAAATTAGTGCAGAAATTAAAACCCATACCACTGCGCCAAACTTTGTTTTCTTATTAAATCAAAGTGATTATATCAATTATAATTGGCAAAATAATTTTGATAATGTAAAAACACAGCAGTTAAAAGTATATTTTGAATCTGATAAAATAGCAAACCTATCTCTGAATTATACCGGGATTGACAAATACACCTATTTTGCAATCAAAGAAAATGATTCAACTCCAACGCCACAACAATATGGAGAACGAGTAGATTATGTAAAAGTTAAATTACAAAAGGAACTTAAATTTAAGAAATTTGGATTGGATAACACACTCTTATATCAAAACGCTTTAAATGGTGAAGATGTATTAAAATTGCCTCAATTTATTACCAGAAACACCTTATTTTTTGAAGATCATTTATTTAAAAAAGCCTTGTTTATGCAAACTGGTGTTACTTTTAAATATTATTCTAACTATATGATGAATGGTTATGATGCTGTGTTAGCAGAGTTTTATGTTCAAAATGAGACAGAGCTAGGAGGATATCCTCAATTTGATATTTTCTTCAATGCAAGAGTACAACAAATTCGTTTTTATTTTAAATATGAAAATTTTAATGCATTATTTGCAAGAACCAATACTTATTTTTCGGCTCCCGGATATCCGTATCGTGATGCCGTGATTCGATTTGGAATTGTATGGAATTTCTTGATGTGATTTGTAAGAGGCTTATAACATTCAATACCTAGATTCCAATTATAAAAAAGGCCTGACAGTTGTTGTCAGGCCTTTTTTATAATAAACGTATCGAATTACTATTTATCTAGTTTTTTTAAGCTTTCTGCTATTTTTTCAGTGTATTTATCTGCAGTTTTTACAGCATCCCTTGGGTTTTCTATTATTGTGGTAGTAGCAGCCATAAGTTGCTCGTCGTCGTCATTATTTAAATTATAAAATAATGTTTCAAGCACATATTTTTTATCAATCGTGGTATAAGAACCACCATAGCCATAATAATCTCCAAAAGTAGAGTATGAATAGGGGTGCCCGTAATAACTATTAAAACCTCCATAATAGGATGGGTAATAAGAGTTGTAAGGTCCCATCATACCCATACTACCTCCGTAATAATCATTGTAATAATTGGTGGTTTCAGTTTCTGAATAATCTTTAAGTACACTTATGCATATGGCGTCATATCCTTCGTAACCAAAAATTTCAAGAATACGCTTTCGATCTTCTTCTGTCATTTCCTTGTCATGATCCATTTTTGGAAACCTAGTAAAGCTTTCAGTAGCTTTATAACCAGCGTTTCTTAATTTATTCGCGATGCTACTTTCGAAATCAGCACGTATTTCAAGGTCTGAAGTTCTTGCGATTACCAATATATTTCTATCGGTCATCTGGTCTATGTCTTTACTTTTCCAAGCACTTAATACTTTTACAGAAGTATTACATCCAGCAACCATTAAAAGGACAATAGCAATTAATAGGTAGTTGTTTTTTTTCATTTTTTTTTGATTAATCTTTTAATAATCCCCTAGAAATTACAATTTTTTGTATTTCTGAAGTTCCTTCATATATCTGAGTAATTTTAGCATCACGCATTAAACGCTCAACATGGTAATCTTTTACGTATCCATTACCGCCATGAACTTGAATGGCTTCTACGGTAACATCCATTGCAACTTGTGAAGCAAATACCTTTGCCATTGCACTACTCATATCGTAGTTGTTTCCTTGGTCTTTATCCCATGCAGATTTATAAACTAACATTCTAGCTGCCTCAATATTCGTATGCATATCGGCTAATTTAAAAGCGATGGCTTGATGGTTACAAATTTCGGTGCCAAAAGATTTTCTTACTTTAGAATAGTTTCTTGCTAATTCATATGCGCCAGCAGCTATACCTAAAGCTTGTGCTGCAATTCCTATTCTTCCTCCAGACAGTGTTTTCATTGCAAATGAAAAACCAAACCCTTCTACACCAATTCTATTTTCTTTAGGAACCTTGACATCATTAAAAATTAATGAGTGCGTATCACTTCCTCTAATTCCTAATTTATCTTCTTTGGCCCCTATTTCAAATCCATCCCAGCTTTTTTCAACAATAAAAGCATTGATTCCTTTGTGTTTTTTTTCCTTATCTGTTTGAGCAATTACAATATAATAGTCTGCAGAACTTCCATTGGTAATCCAGTTTTTTGTTCCATTTAATAAATAATGATCTCCTTTGTCAATGGCAGTGGTTTTTTGTGAAGTAGCGTCAGATCCTGCTTCAGGCTCACTCAAGCAAAATGCTCCTAGCTTTTTACCAGTAGCTAATTCAATAAGGTATTTTTGTTTTTGATCTTCATTAGCGTATTTTTCTAATCCATAACAGACCAAAGAATTATTTACAGACATAATCACACTTGCTGATGCATCTATTTTTGAAATTTCTTCCATGGCTAAAACATAAGAAAGCGTATCCATTCCGCCACCACCATACTTTTGATTTACCATCATTCCAAGAAAGCCCATTTCTCCCATCATTTTTATTTGTTGGGTGGGAAATTCTTGTTTGTTATCCCGATCTATTACTCCTGGTAATAATTCATTTTTTGAAAAATCACGCGCTGCATCGCGAATCATGATGTGTTCTTCAGTAAGCTTAAAATCCATTAAAAACAGTGTTAAATAGTTAAAAAAATTAGTCACAAATATACCTTTTAAATCTCAATTGTCAAATTAGAAATGGTTTCGATTGTGTTAGTGTTTTATCGATATTAATAAGGTTTCAATCCTAATTCTAGAATTGGGATTTTGGACTTTACAACAAATAACCATTTAATTAATAAAAGTAAGAGGATGGGTTCCGATACTTTTTCTAATTACATAAACGAAGCCTGTATCACAAGTAAATAGATACAGGCTTCTAAAATCAGATAATCAGTATAGGGGATAAAATATAATTATCTGAAGATGAAATAAATGTACAAAAAAAACAGTAATTAAAAAACTAGATATAAGCAGTCCTAAGATCAATGATAATTCTACATATCAAATACCGATATGAAGCAAACGGCTTTTAATAAATAATTAAATTATTGGAGTCTTGATGGAGTTATATGTTTTTTTAAATTTAGTGCCGATTCAATAGTTTTATCAGAATTATAACTTAACATTTGAACCTGAAATTCTTATTGCTAAACGTATTTTATATACACCTCTGCATTTGTAGGTTTTTTTTATAAGCTTTATATTTATGGGGTGAAAACCGAAAAGATGTAATATCAGATTAATTTGCGATTAGTAAAAGAACAATTATTCAACTTTAATAGAGGGATAAGTGGCTTGTGTATTTATATTCTCAATAAATTACAGTTTTGAAAAAAATAAAATACCATGTTTTGGGTGTAATGAGTGGGACTTCATTAGACGGAATTGACTTAGCTCAAATCATTTTTAATTTGTCAGAAAAGGGAACTTGGAATTATAAAATAATAGCATCTGAAACGATCTCCTATACTAAAGTCTGGAAAGATAAGCTACAGAAAGCAATCTCCTTTTCTGAGAAAAATTTAACAATACTAAATTCTGAATACACCCTTTATTTAGCTGAGGTTATTTCAGAATTCATATCAAGAAAAAAGATATCTAAATTAGATGCTGTTTGCAGTCATGGGCATACAATTTTACATCAACCTCAAAAAGGAATTACTTTACAAATAGGAAATTTATTTGAAATTGCTTCTTTAATAAATCAAAAAGTAGTTTGTGATTTTAGAGTTCAAGATATAGATTTAGGAGGAAATGGAGCTCCCTTGGTTCCAATTGGAGACCGATTACTGTTTAGTGAATATGATTATTGTTTAAACCTAGGTGGATTTGCAAATATTTCTTTCGAAGAAAAAAGAGCTAATAATGAAGATTCAAAAAGAGTAGCTTATGATGTTTGTCCAGTAAATATTGTGCTTAATTATTTAGCAGAACAATTAGGGTTTTTATTTGATGAAAGTGGAAATTCAGCTCGAGGCGGAAAATTATCTAAGAAATTGTTTCAACAATTAAACGACTTGCCTTTTTATAAAATGATTTCACCAAAATCATTGGGATTGGAATGGGTAAAAAAAGAAGTATTTCCACTTCTTAGCTCCTCCGCCATTTCAATTGAAGATCAGTTACATACCATCACTGAGCATTTCGCTTTTCAGTTATCAAGTACATTTAAAAAAGATTCAACTATTTTAGTCACAGGAGGGGGTGCCTATAACTCCTATTTAATAGAACGTATTAATAATTATAAAAAAATAAATTTAATCATTCCACCAGCAGAATTGATTGAATTTAAGGAGGCTTTAATATTTGCTCTGTTGGGAATTTTAAAATTAAGGAATGAAAATAATTGTTTAAAAAGTGTGACTGGGGCAAAAAAAGATCATTCATCAGGAGTGATATTTTTTCCTAAAAATCCATTGGAAAAGGCTTAATTTCATTATATATTAGCTAGCTTATTTTAAGCCCTGAATATTTAATTTTCTTTTTTATTTTGGGCATTTAATTTTTTAAAAAAACACCTCTTTATGACTTCTATAATTATCTTGATTTTTGTTATAGGTTACCTCTCAATTACTTTAGAACATCCTTTAAAATTAGATAAAACAGTACCTGCATTAATTATGGCAGCTCTTATTTGGGCATTACTTGCTATTGGTTTTCATGCGGGCTGGTTTGATGTTATTGATACTCATGAAAATGTTTTTAATTTTCTCTCCGGTGGAGAAGCAGCAGAACACGGTTTTGATAATACCTTATTACACCATTTGGGAAAAACTTCCGAGATTCTTATCTTTTTAATTGGAGCGATGACCATCGTTGAAATTATAGATCTACATAGGGGTTTTGAAATATTAAAAGGAGCAGTAAATACAAAAAGCAAGAAAAAGTTATTATGGATCATTGGAATTTTAGCCTTTATTCTTTCAGCAATAATAGATAACTTAACAGCAACCATTGTGCTAATAACCTTATTGCGAAAATTAATACAAAATAAAGAACAACGTCTTTGGTATGCGGCAATGGTAGTAATAGCTGCAAATGCCGGCGGTGCTTGGTCTCCAATTGGAGACGTAACTACAACGATGCTTTGGATAGCCAATAAGGTAACAGCTTTAGGTTTAGTAAAAACAGTAGTATTACCCTCTTTAGTTTGTTTTATAGTACCATTTTTCATCGCAGGATATTTAAAAGTTTTTAAAGGAAATATTAAAGCAGATGCTATTAAAGATGTTGCGGCTGAACGTTTATTAAGTAGTAAAACGATGTTGTTTTTAGGATTAGGGATGATAGTCTCTGTTCCAATTTTTAAAACAATTACACACTTACCTCCCTATATAGGGATGATGCTTGCTTTAGGAGTGGTGTGGTTAGTTTCAGAATACATTCATCCAGAAGAAGATTTTCCAAGTTCAAAACGCCATCTTTATTCAGCTCATAAAGCATTATCTCGAATTGAGATTTCAAGTATTTTGTTCTTCTTAGGAATTTTAATGGCGGTGGCTGGTTTAGAAAGTTTAGTTTATGGTGTTGCTGAAAATGGAGATCCTGTTGGGACACTTCGTTATTTAGCAGAAGTATTACAAGCAGCCATTCCAAACCAAGATCTAGTCGTTATCTTATTAGGAGTTTGTTCTGCAGTTATTGATAATGTTCCTTTAGTAGCAGCATCAATTGGTATGTATGATTCTCCTGCCGATTCTATACTTTGGCATTTTATTGCTTATTCTGCTGGAACAGGAGGAAGTATGTTGATTATTGGATCTGCTGCTGGAGTAGCAGCAATGGGAATGGAAAAGATAGATTTTATATGGTATCTTAAAAAAATTAGTTGGCTAGCATTTGCAGGTTTTATAGCAGGAGCAGCTATATTTATTCTTTTAGAAAGGGTTGTTTTTGCCTAAACAATGAAAAGTCTCACAATTTATGAATAACATAAACGTTATTCAATAAACCTATTTTATATGTTAAGTATTTTTATTCAAGACGGTTCTGAAACTGCAGAGAACTTAGAGCCATTAGTTCAAGAAAAAACACTGTCCATCATGGAATTACTGATGGATGGAGGTATGGCAGGACAAATTATTATAGGAGTGCTATTTGTACTTTTATTTACTGCTGTTTATCTTTATTTTGAAAGATTATTTGCAATAAAAGCAGCTACTGATTATGATATTAATTTTATGGATGAGATACGTAATAATGTAAGTTCTGGTAATCTAGAAGCTGCAAAAGTATTGTGTGCTAAAAAAAACACACCAGTTTCAAGATTAACCGAAAAAGGAATTTCAAGAATTGGAAGCCCATTAGAAGATATCAATACCGCAATTGAAAATGCAGGAAAATTAGAGGTATACAAATTAGAAAAGAATGTAAGTATCCTTGCTACCATAGCTGGTGCTGCTCCAATGATTGGGTTTTTAGGAACTGTTATAGGGATGGTATTGGCATTTCATACCTTGGCAACAAGCAGTGGTCAAGCAGAAATGGGAACTTTAGCCGAAGGTATTTATACCGCAATGACCACAACGGTTGCTGGACTAATCGTTGGGATTATTGCCTATATAGGTTACAACCACATCGTTGTTAAAACAGATAAGGTGGTGCATCAAATGGAAGCAACTGCTGTAGACTTTTTAGATCTTTTAAATGAACCAGCTTCATGAATTTAAGAGGAAGAAATAAAGTGAGTGCGGAGTTTAGTATGAGCTCAATGACGGATATAGTATTTCTATTACTGGTCTTTTTTCTATTAACATCACCTTCAATAACACCTGATGCGTTGGATTTAATTTTGCCAAAAGCCAAAGGAAAATCTACCAATAAGCAAAATGCGTCAATTAGTATCACAAAGGATGGTGCTTACTATGTTAATAAAGAACGAGTGAGTGAATACAATATAGAAACTGAATTAAAAAAAGTATTTGCTGGTCAAGAAAAACCTACTTTAATTCTTCGTGCAGAAGAGGGAGTTCCCATTGAAGATGCTGTTTTTGTAATGGATATAGCAAACCAGAATAACTATAAAGTAGTGTTGGCTGTAAGACCAAATTAGGTACAGTTATTTTGCACGAATGTGAAGAATCTCTTTTCTATTAATATTATAAAATGCGCTTATTAAATACCAAACATAAACAAAAGAGTATGGCCATCACATTAGTTTTACATGTGATGATACTGCTATTGTTTTTTTATGTAGGATTGTCTTATTTAGATCCACCCCCAGAAAATGGCATTGCAGTAAATTTTGGTACAATGGATTTGGGTAGTGGAAATGTACAGCCAAAAGAAAAAATAAAAACTGCTCCTAAACAAACAATACCAGAACCAGTAAAAGCACAAAAAGCGGAAATAAAAGAAGAAGTAGTTACCCAAGATACTAAAGATGCTCCGGTAATAAAAAGGGAAGAAAAAAAAGATGTAATAAAAGAAGTGGTTGAGGTAGTTTCAAAAAAAGAGCCTAAAAAAGAAGTTAAAAAAAAACCAGACCCTAAACCGGACCAATCAACTTCAGATGCACTTTCTAGTTTGATAAATGGTCCAAAATCTGATGGAGTTGATAAAGCAGGAGAGGGTGATGATCTAAGCCCTGGTGATAAAGGAGATCCTGTTGGTGATCCAAATTCAAAAAGTTATTATGGCAATGGAAAAGGGTTAGATGGTGACGGAAATTATTTATTAGGCGGACGAAAAGCTTTGAATAAAAAGAAATTTGTTCAGGATTGTAATGAAGCAGGAACCGTGGTGGTAAGTATTGAAGTAGATCGTAGTGGAAAAGTAATCAATGCAACCCCAGGAGTTCGCGGTACCACCAATAATTCTAAATGTCTTTTAGAGCCTGCAAAGAGGGCAGCATTAGCTACTAAATTTAATAAAGACGCCGAAGCACCTTATAAACAAATAGGTAAAATTATTTATAGATTTAGCCTTTCTGAATAATTATAAAAAATTTCATTTTTAAAATTTCATTTTCAATATCTTTATAGCAATTTAAAAAAACTGCTATGCATCGTTATACTCTATTATTAATTGCAATGATATCCTTATCAAGTTGTAATAATTCTACAAAAATCACCACTAAAGAAACGGAAGGTTTTAAAAAATCACCAAACGATTTTATGTTTGTACAACGTGCATATCCTACTGGGGAAATTAAAACAGATGCCTATTCAAAGGCCATACAGTGGAAAAAACAACAAGCTGGTAGAAATAACAATGTACTTCCTGTTTGGGAATTCTCAGGGCCATTAAATGTTGGTGGACGTATTTCAGATATTGAAATTCCAATTGATGCCTCAGAAACGTATTATGTTGGAGCTGCATCGGGTGGTATTTTTAAAACTATAGATGCAGGAGCTAATTGGATTCCTATTTTCGATGAGCAAGAAATGCTTTCTATTGGTGATATAGAAATTTCAAAAAACAATACCGATATAATTTGGGTGGGTACCGGTGAAGTAAATGCCGGAGGTGGATCTTTAGCCTATGATGGCAACGGTATTTATAAAAGTGAAGATGCAGGTTTAACATGGCAAGCAAAAGGATTACCTGCTTCAGGTAGTGTTGGTAAGGTATTGTTAGATCCTAATGATGACGAAACAATTTTTGTAGGCGCAATGGGTCCATTGTTTAGAAAAGACAGCAATAGGGGAGTGTATCGCTCTACTGATGGAGGAGATACTTGGGAACAACAATTATTAGTGAGTGACTCTACAGGAATTATAGACATGGCCATTCATCCCAATAACGGTGATATAGTCTATGCAGCAAGCTGGGAGCGAATAAGACGACCTAATAATCGTCAATATGGAGGCGAAACCTCTAGAATATATCGCTCACAAGATGGGGGAGATACTTGGAGTGAACTAATCAATGGGTTGCCTAGCGATCCCAATTCTAAAGGAAGAATAAGTATTGATATTTCACAATCAAATCCGAATGTGCTTTATGCATTTTATACCGATAAAATTGGGAATGTAGAAGGTACCTTTAAAACAATTGATGGTGGTAATACGTGGACTGAAGTGAATTCAATAAGTAATGGTACTTCATATCATTGGTGGTTTGGGGGAATATTTATTGATCCTACCAATGAAAATATTATTTATAATTCAGGTTTTGTAATGGAAAAATCTGTCGATGGAGGAATCACTTGGAACTCCACCTTTCCAAATGTACACGTAGACCAACACGCAATGGCATTTAACCCTCTAGTTCCTGGAGAAGTTTTAATAGGAAATGATGGAGGATTGTATGTAAGTAACGACGATGGGAATTCCTCACTAAAAAATAACAGCTTACCCATCACACAATTTTATCGATTTTACGTGGATGCACAAAATTCAGATAAAATTTATGGAGGAACACAAGACAATAGCACGATCAGAACTCAAACTGGAGGTTTAACTGATTGGCAGGTAATTTATGGAGGTGATGGATTTCAGCCAATAGTAGATCCCACAAATACCAATGTTATTTATGCGCTATCACAAAGAGGAAACTTAGGAAAATCAAGCAATAATGGAACTTCTTTTAGCGGAGCATTAAACGGTATTCCTTCAAGTGATACCAATAATTGGGATACAGCATTAACAATCGATCCCAATGATTCACAAACACTTTACTATGGAACACAAAAGGTATATAAAACTACAAATGCTGCAGGAAATTGGACCTCTATAAGTCCAGATTTAAGCAATGGGCCTTATGCGGGGAATCTTGATTTTGGAACTGTTACAAGCATTGACGTCTCAACTATAAATAGTAATGTAATAGTTGCAGGAACCGACGATGGAAATGTATGGGAAACCAGTGATGGAGGTGCTAATTGGACAAATATTTCAGAGGCATTGCCAAACCGATGGGTGACCAAAGTTTTGGCGTCCAGAGAAGATGTAAATAGCCTATATGTTACCTTTTCTGGATATCGTTATGGAGAAGATGATGGACATGTTTATAAAAGTACAGATTCTGGAGAAAATTGGTTGGATATTTCTGAAGGCTTACCGGACATTCCAATTAATGATATCGTGCAAGATCAGTATGGAAATTTGTTTTTAGGTACTGATATAGGTGTGTTGTCTTCCTTAGACGATGGTGCTAATTGGGAGCCATTTGGAGAAAACATGCCTTCTGTAGTTATCAACGATTTGTTTATTCACGAGGCTTCAGAATACATGTATGCCGCAACTTATGGGCGTTCAAGTTATAAAATGGACATCGGTGAAAATGTATTGGAAATTTATAATAACCCCTTGGTTTCAGGATTTAGGATGTATCCCAATCCAGCATCAAACTTTGTTACTATTTCACTAGATGATCCCTCTGAAAATAGTTCGATAACTATCTATGATCAGCTTGGGAGAATTGTTTTAAATAAAGATATTGAAAATGAAAGCGATGAGGTTCCACTATCTTTAGATAATTTGAATAAAGGAGTTTATTATGTACATCTTATTTCTAAAAGAATAAAATTCACAAAAAAGTTAATCATAAAATAATTTTTATCAATTATACAGAGACCATATCTTGGCTTTTTAATCAATTGCCAATGTACCAGCGTATTGGTGCTGCTGCTTATAAAGTTGATTTAACCAACACGTTAAAGTTAATGAAGCATTTAAAAGAACCTCAAAGCAGTTTTAAGTCAATACATGTTGCAGGAACTAATGGAAAAGGATCTACCAGCCATATGTTGGCTTCTGTTTTACAGAATGCAGGTTATAAGGTAGGATTGTATACTTCTCCTCACTTAAAAGATTTTCGAGAACGAATTAAACTCAATGGAAAAATGATACCCGAGCATAAAGTCGTTGATTTTGTTGAAAATCATCGTTCTTTTTTTGAAGAAAATCAGTTGTCTTTTTTTGAAATGACCGTCGGTTTGGCTTTCGATTATTTTAAAAATGAAAAAGTAGATATTGCGATTATTGAAGTAGGGCTTGGGGGTAGGTTAGATAGTACCAATGTAATTAACCCTGAAGTCTCGGTAATTACCAATATTGGTTTGGATCACACCCAGTTTTTAGGAACCACTTTAGCTGAAATTGCTTCAGAAAAAGCAGGAATCATAAAGTCAAAAATTCCGGTGGTCATCGGTGAAGCAAAACCGGAAACAACAGCTGTTTTTCTCGATGAGGCAAGAAAAGAAAAAAGTCCCATACTGTTTGTTGAAGAAGAAGAGCTTCCGAAATTTAAAACAGATCTATTGGGAAACTATCAAATTAAAAACTACAAAACAGCCTATGCCACATTAGGTGTTTTAGAACAAAAGGGATGGGATATTTCCAATAAAAACATTGAAAATGGCTTTTTAAATGTGGTTAAAAATACAGGATTACAAGGAAGGTGGCAGCTTTTAAATAAAAGTCCAAAGGTAATTTGTGATACGGCTCATAATAAAGAAGGGCTTAGTTTGGTTTTAAACCAATTAAAAAAAGAAGAATTCGATCAATTGCATATCGTATTAGGAGTCGTAGCTGATAAAAATTTAGATGCTATTTTACCATTGTTTCCAAAAAATGCCATTTATTATTTCTGTAAACCTGCTGTTATTCGTGGCTTAGCAGAAGCTATGTTACAGCAAAAAGCAAAGGCTTACGAACTTATAGGTGCCTCCTATGTTAGCGTAAGTGAGGCTTATAAAAGCGCAATGACTGCTGCAAAGCCCAAAGACCTAATTTTTATAGGAGGAAGTACTTTTGTGGTAGCAGAAGTTTTATAATATTTTTTATATAAATGTTTGTGTAAATTAAAAACTGCCTTATATTTGCCACCGCTAACAAGAAGGAAGACCTAATTTTTATAGGAGGAAGTACTTTTGTGGTAGCAGAAGTTTTATAATATTTTTTATATAAATGTTTGTGTAAATTAAAAACTGCCTTATATTTGCCACCGCTAACAAGAAGGGCAATTAGCTCAGTTGGTTCAGAGCACCTCGTTTACACCGAGGGGGTCGGGGGTTCGAATCCCTCATTGCCCACTTCAACCACAATCCTGTCGAATTTTCGACAGGATTTTTTATTTTTAAAAAATTAGAAGCTTGCTTTATAATTTTTTAAAAATTAAAAAAAACGATGTGAGCAAAGCTCAAAAGGGATTGTATTTGCAATAGTGGTTTTAATAGGGATCTATACTCTCTCATTGTCCGATAAAAACAATTAAGCCCTAAAAATATACTTCACCACCACTCAAACTGACATATAGATACTTCTGGTCTTAATATCAAGCAAATGATTTAAATGTATTGCATAAAAAAACCACCCTAAATTAATAGAGTGGTTTTATTTTAAAAGTTTTTAATCTATAAATTTTATCTAAGATTATTAATAGGTATCAATTTTATGGGCATCCATTTGGTATCCAATTACAAGGTAAAAAATCTGATTGATAAAGAACAAAGGTTGGTTTGTCTGAAGGTGAAGGATAGTAATGTTCTTTAAATAAAGTCATAAACTGTAAAATACAATCGTACTCCCAGTCACCTAAAATTTCAGTTACTCCACAGGTATTGTTTACAGTACCAAAGGATCCAGCTAAACAATTTTCATTTGCTTGCTCAAAACTAAAGGCTGGCCAACCCTTTACGGATCCTCCTTTAATACCACCACCTTCTGCTGTTGGATCTTTGATTGGTAGGGCAAGACATTGATTAAATGCTGTTGTAGGATCATTTACATTACTAGAGAAAATTTCATTAAGAGTATCCGGTGAAGAATAATATTCGTATATATTAACAAGAGGTGAAGACCAATTATTAGCAGGATTATAACCGGCTGTACTAGCTACTGCTATATCAGTAGGTATAGGTCCGCCAGCAGCAATAATTTTACTTTCAATATCATTAATGAATTCCATAGTGTTTGCTGCATTAATTGTTGCCCCGTTTAAATTATAATTTTCAGAGTCTAGTCCTAAAATATATGGATGATTACCAACTACACTAGAAACTTGATCATAATCAAACCAATCATTACCCGAATCTGGGTCGCTAGCAGGTCCATTATCCAAACCAAATTGAATACCAATACCAATTTCTTTTTCAATAAGTGAGTTAGTAAAGGATATTAATTTAGCTTGTAATTCTTGGTTATCTTCAGGTAGAACTGCAGGTATTTTTGTCGGTACACTTATGAAAACCGTTTTAAAATTATTTCCATCAACGAAACGCAATAAAGCATCTAGGTAGTTACCTAAATCCATTGGCGTCATTAATGTATGTGTAGAATAACCTTCGTGCCATAGTGCAATATCAAAAGATAATGGCATTGATAAATTACAATCAGATGTTTCACCATCTACAACACCAACTTGTCTTGATGCCGAACCGTTATTACCCGATGCATCCGAAACGCTATGAGTAACAGTATACGTACCTAATGTGCTTGTATCTACGTTTGAAGTTGTAACAATATTGGAAGTTAAATCTCCGTCAACATTATCACTTGCAATTGCACCCGCATCTTCATAAGTAGTGTTTTGCGTTACAGTTATCGAAGATTCTCCTATTAGTGTAACTACAGGAGCAGTATTATCATCATCACTACAAGCAACGATTAATAAGGCTAAAAATAAACAGATAAGTTTTTTCATTGTGTTTAGTTTAAACCAAAAATAATAAATTATAAATAAACCTACTTAAGAGTTCTTGAAATAGCTGAATTAAAGTAAGAGGATGTGCCTTTAATATAATGCCATTATTTGAATACTATCCACTAAACCGAAGGCATAAAAAAACCACCCTAAATTAATAGAGTGGCTTGTAATCTTTTATTTAAACTATTTATTTTCTAATAATGGTTTTAGTTACCGTTCCTAAATCTGTTGAGATTTGAAGGTAATAAAGTCCAGAAGGTAAGTAACTCATCTCTATTGTACTCTTAGTAGCTATTTTTATTTGCTGACCTAATACATTGTATAGTTCAATTCCAATAATATCTATATCATTGGATGTGTTAATCGCTACCTGATTACTGGTAGGGTTTGGAAATAGGCTTATAGATTTCTCTAAATAAGACAATTCACTAATTCCCAAATTTGGATTGATGTATTCAATGTTCGATTTTATAAGCTCCGACATCAGAGGAACTGTATTGCAATTTGGTGCTTCGATAGCGATATAATATTCATAAGAATTATTAACAACATCAGCTGCAGAATCATTGTATGACGTATTAGTTGAAGCTAAAGTGGTTAGCAAATCAAAATTTGTACCGTTTACATTACGATAAATAGCATATGAATCAAAAGAAAAACCAATATAGGGGCTCCATGAAAGATTTACAGAGTTATCAGTTGCAATATTACTTTGTAAAAGAATGGTCTTGTGATAATCAGATAACATTAGTACTTGCCCACAAACGTTTGTTGTTTGCACCTTATATCTATAAGCTTGAGTATTATTATCTGAAGTAATATCTATAAATGACTCTTCTGGAGGAACAATAAAACCAATAGTCTCATAATTACCTGAACTACTTTCTCTTAATACTTCATGAAAATCTACATTCTGACCATTAAGGTCAGTATTCGAAGTTATAAAAATTTGATTATTTTCTGGTTGGTTTTCATCTGCAGATACATAGCATAAACTCGCCTCATCTGTAACCATAATTACTTCAATAATTTGTGTGTCAGTAACCGAGGTACCGTTACCATCCGTGACAGTCCATAATACCTCAGTAATTCCTAAAGGAAATTCAACTGGAGCATCATTCGAAATAGTTAGTGTACCACATCCAAAAGCACTAGGAGAGCCTAACTCAATATTTGTTGCAATACAGGTTCCAGGATCAACTTCTGAAATAAAAGATTCTGGAGCAATTATAGAGGTACTTACTGGCAGACCACCATCAAATGTCCACCCTTTATCATTTATTAAGGCGTCATGGTCGGTGACGTTGCAATAAGAAAGACTAAAATCTCCAAATTCTTTATTCACAAGTGGTTGGTCAATCATACTGGACAAAAGAAGGTCATAATTTTCTACACTCATCATGGTGCTATTTAGCATTCCAACTAAGTTCACAGCGGAGTTAAATATCCACGTGCTAATATCTTGATTAAAGGATGAATTCCCATTAAACATATTATACATGTTTATTACAGAACTTACATCCCAATTGTTTATACTTTGGTTGAAGGACGTATTACCAAACATACCTTCCATATCTAAAACACTACTTACATCCCAATTTTCAATAGGTTGGTTAAAAGGAGTATTACTAAACATAGCGCTCATATTAATCACATTACCTACATCCCAGTTGTCCAATGGCTGATTAAATGAAGTGCCAGTAAACATTTCTTTCATATTGACAACATTGCCAACATCCCAAGAACTTATGTCCTGGTTAAAAGGGGTGTTAGTGAACATAGATTGCATATTACCCACATTAGAAACGTCCCATGTGTCTAGTGATTGATTAAAAGCCAAAGCAGCATAGAACATAGTAAACATAGATGTTACATTAGAAACATCCCAAGCATCGAGGGGTTGGTTAAATCCACTTTCAATGAACATTCCTCCCATATCTGTCACTGAACTTACGTTCCAGTCATTAATAGGTTGGTTAAAAGCAGTGGTAAAGAAAAACAGACCATTCATATTAGTTACTGAGCTCACATCCCAATACCCTATCGGTTGATTGAAAGCATAGCTCTCGGCAAACATCTGATTCATGTTAGTAACGTTACTAACATCCCAACTCGTGATGTCTTCGTTAAAAATAACTTGATTGAATAATGAAGACATATTAGTTATTCCCGACGTACAAGTTGTGCTAGCATTTTCGGTTGTAATTTGTTCTCTGGTTCTTTTGGTATACGTAATCCCATTGACCACCCCCGTATCGTCAAAGGCAGCATCAGGACACATACAAGTGACCCCATTGCTGTTGAGGTAAAAATCCTGTGCTAAAAGAGTGTTTATTGAAAAGAAGCTAAAGAGAAGTAAAAAAGTAATTATTTTCATTTTTTCGTTTTTATTTATCATGTAAAAATAAAAAAAAGCTACCAACTTAATGGTAACCAATTATAAAAATTCATTATTTATTAATAAAACCTCTCTAATATTTTAAAAAAAGGTAGCGGGGAAGCATTTATAAATATGGGTTTAACCCACTTTTTAGGATAAAAACGGATAAAATAATACCGAAAAATAGTTAGCTATAAAACATTTGGACTAAACCCACTTTTTAGGATAAAAACGGATAAAATAATACCGAAAAATAGTTAGCTATAAAGCATTTGGACTAAATTATAGGTATGTCCTCTTCTTACAATTCAGCAATCACTTTAGTTTAAATAGTTTTAAACACTGAACGTAGAATGTTTCTATGATTAGTTATAATGAATAGGATAATTGAAGATTAGTACCATAATCTGTTTTAGATCCATCAGATAGCGGTTCACTATCATAGTTATAATAAAATGATACTCCTACTTTAAAGTCATTACTAAATATACTCACTTGAGGATTTAGATTAAAAGATGCCCTATACCTTCCAGGGTCAGTGATGTAAGGAAGAAAATTAATATTGGCATCTACCCAGATTTTAGGGGAAGAAAATTTATAAACTTTCCAAACTAATTGGGTCAATCCTGTTAAGTCGTTTGTAATATTTTCACTATTATAGGGTGTTTCACGACTCATTGTCAATCCTGCTCCAACATAAAACCTGTTCCAATTGTTGTAAAAAATATCTTTGATGCCAAGTGCACTTATATTTAGTCGGAGTTTGGTTCCTAATTCTCTATTTTGTGAAGCACTAATAATTAAACCTGTAGACCAAGATTTTTTTAACAATCGCTGCCATTCAAGTGCTATATCCGATTTATTTGCACTTAAAGTATCCGCCTGGAAAGTGTTGTTATTATCCCAAGATAACTGGATGAAACTTTTTCTCTTTCTATAATCCAAATTACCAGAAAATGACGTGGTACCCACGTTACTGCTCTTTGAAAAATTTGCACCCACACTAAAATTGCCATCGATTCGACTCCAGAAGTTTTGTTTAAGCGGGAATATCTCAACGATGTCATCTAAATAGATTAAATCTTTTCCGGTAGGACCTAAAATGTAAATTTTTCGATCAATATCGGAGGGTAGAAAAGATCCAAAATAAATCAAACCATTTTTCATCTTGATTTCAAATTCTTTATTAGATCGGATCGCGTTTATTTTAACTTCCTCAACGTTAATAGTTCCCATACCATCCATGCTATAGCTAGCAATACCGTATTTCATTTTTTTAAATTCTCCAGTAAGGATGTTTCCATTGATATGATAAATAGTATCAGTTTTTTGGGAGTATCCTTTGTTTTGAACAATAACTAAAACAAAGACAAATAGGATAATATGTTTAATAGATAATTTCATATTCTATAAATATTATTACTATATTTTAAAGTAATTTAACAATCGCAGTAGCTTTTTTTAATCGCTTTTAAATTTCCAATAGATGCATACAAAATTAGCTAAAACATCGACACCATTAAACCTCTATGCACCCTAAAATTTTCAGTTATTCATTTAAAAAGATCAAATATATACTAAAAGTTAATTGTTTATAGCAATCGGTTGTTATTATATTTGTGTAAGGTCTTAATTTTTATTCATAAGTAAATCTACTTTGTGTAGGATTGCGTTTTTCGCTGTGCTGAACTCAATGGATTTGAATTAATAATAAAATGCCTTTTTACTGCGAACCCATTTTAAAAAATAGAAAATAAACTTTGGTACAATCATTGTATTTATGGTAGCATGAAAATAATTAAACTATTAATAGGCTTGGCTTTAGGTATTGGAGTTCTAAGTTGTGAGGTTGAAGATACTTGTTATGACTGCGATACTATTGTAATCAACGACAATGATGAGCTTGACTGCAAAGTGATCGCCTGTGATTAAATGATAACATTAGCATGAAGATTAAACTACTATTTATGTTTTTAATATGCATCCATCTTAGTTCTGAAAATGTCTGTAATGAAACAGTCTATGGAACTAACGCAGATTGAAGTACCTATGAGGAATGTATTGTCTATAATGATTGATTAAAAATGTAGTATTGGGATTAAAAAAACCATTGCTTTTCCGGGTGTTGTTCTATAATTTCCTTTTTATACAGATTTCCAAAACTGCCATTGCTTTTATTCATGGTTGTATACTTATTTATTTACTTGTTTTAATTTTTATAAATCCTTTTAGTTTCCAATTATCTATACCTCTAAATAAGTCTTAAATAAACAAGCGATAAGAATTAGTTAAATTTCATAAAAACACTAAAAAAGAACAAAAAAGGGCTAAAAAGATCAAAAAAACTCAAATATTATCAAAATATGCTTAAAAAAAGACTGTTTTAAATAGTTGAGCTTTTGTGTTTGTAAGAGGTTTTTTTCTGATAGAACCATTTTTTTTCTGTTGATTTAACCCATCAAAGCCTCTTCAGTACGTTAGCGATACTTGTATTATCTTTAAAAATTACAATGAAAAAAAGGCCAATCATCATTCTGTCATTAATAACTGTTTTATTAATGATTCCTTTAATAGCAATGCAGTTTTCAGATCAAGTTAATTGGTGAGTCAGAGATTTTATTGTTATGGCTATGCTATTATATGGATCAGGTGTACTATGCGAATTTGCTATTAGAAGAATAACAACCATTAGTGATCGGTATCTTGCCATTGTATGATGCTTATTTATTTTGGCTGAACTAGCGTTAGGGGTATTCGGTACATTATTTGAGTTAGCCAAATGAGAAGCAGGTAAATAACTAAAATAGTAAATAAACACGTAATTAAATCTATAAATACGATGGCATTTAAGTTTTACATTCCGATAGAAAAAACAATAAAAATAAAACCTCAACAAATTTAAAATTATTAGTTGAGGTTTTATTGTTTGAATCTTTATGCGATAATTTATCGCATAAAGATTAATGGCTATTGTATAAACGATAGCCGTTTAACTCCTTAGTTTATTCTGTAGTTTTTAATCTATCATAGATATTAATTTTCTTTATTTTACCGTCGACAAATTGGATATCATGTACTTGGTGCTGAACTGTTTCATTACCTTCTTCGTCCGTATCGGTAAGGTTATTACCTGTAGTTAGCCATTGGTCCATGACACCTTCCTCATTTTTGCTGTTATTGGTAATCATCCATGATACTTCCCATTTTGGGTTCGATGTTTTAAACCAAGTTTTTAATAATTCAGTTTGCGCATCGGGTCCTTTAAGCAATCTTCCATCGGGCAAGTATGCTTCCCAGTCAGCAGTGTTTATTGCAGTAATTTTATCTAAATCCCTTTCATTGTGCGCCTGAATGTAAGCTAACCAAACCTTTTGAGTATTTAAATCACCACCAATTATTGGGTTTATTGACCTGTCTTCCATATAAGCTGATCCAATAACTGCTGGTTCATTGTTTGTTTTTAGAGCTCCATTTTTAGACGCTTCAATCATTGCAGCATGTCCTTCATTATCAGATTTTTTTTTGTCATCACAGGCTACAAATAATGTAGCTACCAGTAAAAGTGTAAATAGTTTTTTCATTTTGTTTTGTAATTTTAATGTTTGTTTAAAGTAAAACTACATAATTAAATCTAAATATTTAAAGTTTAAATATTTTATATTAAAGATATTTTAAAACCCGTTCTAAGGCCATTCCCCTAGATCCCTTTATAAGTACATATTGATTCGATATTATTGTTTTAACAAGGGATGTTTTTAATTCTTCAAAGGTTTTAAATTTATAAATAGTCGAAAAATTGACAGTTGTTTTATTGAAATTTTCACCCACGAGATAACAGGTTCCTTTGTAATTATTTTCTAAATAAGAAACGATGTTTTGATGTTCTATCTCAGCATCAGGACCCAACTCAAACATGTCGCCAAGAAAGACCGTTTTTTGATTCCCTTGAGATTGTATGAAGTTTTCTAATGCTGCCATCATACTTGATGGATTGGCATTGTAGGCATCTAAAATAATGCTATTAGTTCCTTTTTCTATTAATTGAGAACGGTTGTTAGTGGGTATGAAATTTTCAATGGCTACTTTTATATTTTGAGCAGTTACATTAAAAAACTCACCAATAGCAATTGAAGCTGCAATATTAGTATAATTATAGTGCCCAATTAAATGACTTTGTATAGTTGTATTTTGATAACTAAGTAAAACTTCGTTGGAGGCATCTAGTAATCTTATAGTACAATCTTGACCTTGGTCTCCAAAAGTATACCTGTTGATTCCTTCGGAATGCTTCCGTTGTTTTTTATCATTAAAATTGACAAAAACAGTATTTTTTTTGCTTTTTAAATACCGATACATCTCGGTTTTTGCCTCAACAACACCTTCAAGACTTCCAAAGCCCTCTAAATGTGCTTTTCCGAAGTTTGTAATGTACCCATAATCTGGTTTGGCAATTTTACATAATAATTCTATTTCCTTGTGATGATTGGCACCCATTTCTACAATTCCTAATTCAGTATTAGAATTCATTGCTAATAGCGTAAGAGGTACTCCTATATGATTATTGAGGTTTCCTTTGGTGGCAATGGTTTTGTACTTTTTAGATAGTACAGCCTTAATCAACTCTTTTGTAGTTGTTTTTCCATTACTACCAGTAAGAGCAATAATTGGTATTTTCAAGTAATTTCTATGAAATGTTGCAAGTTCTTGTAGAGTTTCTAAAACATCATGAACCAAAATGGAATGATCGTTTAGAAATTCTTTTTCATCTATAATTACTTTATACGCTCCTTTTTTAAGAGCATTATTTGCAAATGTGTTTCCATTAAAATTGGCTCCTTTTAAAGCAAAAAAAAGGCAATTATTGTTAATGGATCTAGTATCAGTACAAATTCCAGAGGACTTTAAAAAATCTTTATGAAGCGCTTCTATAATCATAAAAATAAAGGTACAAAAAAACCTCTTCAGTAATTGAAGAGGTTTTGATATAATTATAAATTTTATTAATTTCTTGGTCTTTTACCTTGTTTAGATTTTGAACCTACACGAGACATCGCACATCTAAAACCAATATAGTCTGTAGCCATATCTTCAGGGAAATAACGTCTTTGTGCTGGATCTAACCAATAATCTCGATCTCTCCAAGAACCTCCTTTAATAACACGAACGTTATCATTAATTAATGATGTTCTAGTAGATGATTTATCGTATTGACGATCTATACCTGTGCTATCTGCTTTCACAAAATGATTAGGTGAATTATACATGGCATTAGTACCATTGCTTTCATCATCTTCATCATTAAATGATTGGTAATATCTGCTTGATTTTTTATCGCCATCGCGAAAGTTTATTTGATCACTTTTTGAGAAATTAGTTCTTAAATAAGTTTCATTTTCATCGATAGGAACTTGATATATTTCTCCGGGTAAATTTCTAGCAATTAATTTTCCAGTGCTCAATGTATCGTAAACGATAGAATCTGCAGTTACAATTTTTACTCTTCCATCTTCACCTATAAAATCTTTGGTGTATACATTTCCTCGAAAATAATTAAAATCGCTAAATTCATCATCAACAATAGGTCTATAGACATCTGCAACCCATTCAGCAACGTTTCCTGCCATATCGTACAAACCATAGTCGTTAGGTGGATAAGATTTTACTTCAGCTGTAATGTCTGCACCATCATCACTCCATCCTGCAATACCTCCGTAATCACCATCTCCTTGTTTAAAGTTAGCCAATTGATCACCCTGAGATTTTCTCTCTCCAGAGCGAGTGTATTGACCTTCCCAAGGGTATTTTTTTCTTCCTCTATAAACGTTATAGTTTCGCATTCCAACCAAACCAAGAGCTGCATATTCCCATTCTGCTTCCGTAGGAAGTCTGTATCCTGGCAATAAAATACCATCTTTACGTTGAACGTATATATCAGAACTATCTTTACTTCTTCTCATTCTATCTTGAGTAGACCTTCCTTGCTTTATGATAGAATCGTTACCCCCATAGGTTTGGGTAGGTGAATTTAAATAAGTTTGAGTATTAAAAGTTTTACCAGGTTCAACACCATATCGAGCATCTCTAGTGGTAAATCCTTCTTCTTCTAAAATTAATTCATTTACACGATCTGTTCTCCAGTTACTGAACTCTACTGCTTGAATCCAACTTACTCCTACTACAGGATAATCAGAAAAGGCTGGATGACGCAAGTAATTATTAGTCATTACTTCGTTGTAACCAAGTCTGTTTCGCCAAACCAATGTATCTGGAACAGCTCCACTGTAAATGTTTTTATAATTTTCATCGCTAGGTGGGAATAGCTTTTTTAACCAATGTAAGTATTCAGAATACATTAAATTGGTAACTTCTGTCTCGTCCATATAGAATGACTGAACGTGTTGTTTATTAGGACTGTTGTTCCAGTCATGCATTGGGTCATCTTGAACCCTACCCATCGTAAATGTTCCACCTTCAATAAAAACAAGTCCTGGACCTGTTTTTTGTTCTTTTGCTTCTGGATTGTATTGAAAGCCTCCTTCTTTGGCATTGACTTTCCATCCGGTTGCTCTAGAACTATCGTTGTAGTTTCTAGATTTATTACAACTTACTAAAAGAGCAGTTGAAATTAGTAAAATAAATAGCTTTAAAGCTAGGTTGTTTTTAAAGTTCATAGTTTTCAGATATGAAAAAATTGGGTTCGCAATATAGTAATTAACGATAATAATTCAATAATATTTTAAATTATAATAAGCAACATTAAACTTTTGATTTAAAGCCGATGAATAAATTAACGAATTATTATTATGTTTATTTTACAAAAAGAATTTATTACTAAAAAAAAATTAAAAAAAACAACTATACTAAGTTTATATTTGAGGCGTTAATATTTAAGATGAAAAAAAACATACTAATACTAAGCATATTATTTTCACCTTTTGTTTTGTTTTCTCAAAATAAAACAATTGAAATTAATTGGGGAACTACTGAAAAAAGTAATCAAAGAGCTTTCTCTACTGAAAATAAAGCTTCTAAATCAAATAGGAAATCAGCAACACAATTGTTGGACCTTCTCATAGATCAAGAAATGCTTTTCGTTGAGCAATGGCAAGACATTCGCCCTGCTGAGGAAGGCTCTTTAGCGGTAAGTGATATAGTTTATAAGCCTTTATCTACGAGTGAAATAAAAAAAATAGATAAGAATTTAATTACCGACCAACATACTTATTATCTAGGAAGCGGAAAAGCTAGGGAGACTTATTATACTTCAGTTTCTATTAATCCCATAATAAGAATTAATGGGGTTTATAAGAAAATTTCATCTTTTACTTTATCATACCAATATAAAAATTATGAAAGATCAGCACAAAGGATACCCATTACAAATTCAGTTTTAGCAACTGGTGATTGGTATAAATTTAAGATTGAACAAACTGGAGTTCATATTTTAAATAAAAGTTTTCTAAATAGCATAGGAATGAATACGGATGGTATTGATCCAAGAACTATTAAAGTTTATGGAAATGGAGGGAAAGCACTGCCGTTTAAAAATATAGACAATACCGTTTTTGATTTAGTTGAGAATTCAATTCAAGTGGTTGGTGAATTAGATGGGAGTTTCGATACCAATGACTTTGTTTTATTTTATGGGACAAGTGCGCAAGGGTATCAAGGGACTAATTTTGATACAAATATCAATCCATACAGTGATGAATCTTATTATTATGTTACTGTAGCTGGAGGTCTAGGAAATAGGGTGCAAGAAATGCCAGAGCCTTCAGGAAATGTAACTAAGATTATTGATCAATACAATAGGTATCAATTTATTGAATTTGATGAAGAAAGTCCAGTTAAAGTTGGAAGAAGGTGGTTTGGTAATCGATTTGACATTGAAAATAATCAAACTTTTAATTTAAACTTCCCTAATATTATTCCAAGTCAACAAATGGAAGTTAATATTAAAGTTGCTTCCGCTTCTGAAAATTCTACTTCTATGGCTATTACTGTAAATGGGACTAGTTTAAATCCACTGATTTTTTCTCCAATTAACGATCCTTTTTTATTGGATTCCAATCAGTTTTCTGGTGAGATTCCTTCTGGGAATGAAAATGTTGTTTTTAATTTAAATTATAATAATGGAGGAAATCCTTCGAGTATTGGCTACTTAGATTATATAAGTGTTGATGCCCTAGTGCAATTAAAAGGAGTCAATGGTCAATTGGATTTTAGGTGGACTGAAGCAGCTTCTATTCCAGGTATTGGAGAGTATCAAATTAGTAGTGCAACTCAATTTTCGCAAGTTTGGGATGTTACCAATCCAAATCTTATTGTTGCAAAAAATAACGTGGGTAATTCGGCTGAATTTTCTTTTAAAGCAGTTTTAGGTGAATTAAGAGAATATGTTGCGATCAATCCTAATGATTATTTTACCCCAATTAAAATAAATAGATCCTATGTTGCTAACCAGAATTTAAAAGGAACTATTTTTAATGATGAGTCAGGAAATTTTAAAGACATAGACTTCGTAATTATCACTCCTGCTTTTTTATTGCAATCAGCATTGAAATTAGCAGACCATAGAGCAACCGTTGATGGAATTAATGTTAAAGTAGTTACAACAGATAAAATTTTTGAAGAATTTAGTTCAGGAAAACAAGATATTGCTGCCATTCGTAACTTTGTTCGGTATATATACGAAAATGCTTCCACAGAAGATAAGCGAATCAAGTACCTATGCTTATTTGGTGATGCTTCCGTCGATTATAAAGATAGAATACCCAATAATAATAATACCGTTCCGACATATCATACCTACAGGAGTGATAGTACATACAGATCTTTTATGTCTGACGATTTTTTTGGAAATATGGACCTTGAAGAGGGCTTAATGTTAGCTAATGAAAAATTAGATATTGCGGTAGGTCGAATACTTGTAGATGATGTTAATCTTGCAAATGAAATGGTAGACAAAATTATAAGTTACGATTCAAAGAAATCTTATGGAAACTGGAGGAATAATTTTGTTTTAGTGTCTGACGATGTTGATAAATCATGGGAATATTCAGTGTTAGAAAAAAACCTAGATATTTTAGGAGATGAAGTCTCTCTAGAAAAACCTACAATTAATGTTAAAAAAATACATTCAGATTCATATCCCCAAGTTGCTTCTTCCGGTGGAGACCGATACCCAGAAGTAAATGATGAATTTAAGAATGCTATTGAAGTAGGTGCTCTTGTAATAAATTACTTTGGCCATGGTGGTGAAGATGGTTTGGCTTCCGAATATATTTTCACTAAAGAAACAGGTCAGGATTTAAAAAACAAGAATCGATATCCCTGCATGGTTACAGTTACTTGTGAGTTTACAAAATTTGACAATCCTCAACGAGTTACGGCGGGCGAACTTACTTTTTGGAATAAAGAAGGTGGTGCGATATCTTTAGTTACTACAACCCGATCTATATCTGCTTCAGTAGGTGTTGAATTTAATCAAGTTTTAACTCCAGAATTGTTTGGTTATGGTTTGGACATCCCAAATACACCGGCAGAAGCCGTGCGAATTTCAAAGAATTCGATAGGCAGTGAAAATAGAAGAGTTGTTTTTTATATTGGCGATCCTTCTATGCATCTTGCTTTTCCGACACAAAAAATTGAGTTAACGTCTATTAACGGAGTCCCTATTACCGAATCTACAGCGGTATTGAAAGCGCTTGATAAAGTTAAGTTAACTGGCGAAATTCAGGATGTAAATGGAAATCTAATAAGTAATTACAAAGGAGTCTTAGAAGCGAAGCTTTTTGATAAAAATTTAGAAAGAAGCACTTTGGGGAATGATGGTGTTTCAGTAAATGGAGAATTATTGATATTAGATTTCATTACTTTAGGAGAAGTTTTGTTTAATGGCAAAGCAAGTGTAGTAGACGGTATGTTTGAATTTGAATTTGTAATGCCTAGAGATACAGAAATACCTCTTGATACCGGTCGAATAAGTTTTTATTCTCAAGATGATAATTCCTTAAAGGACCAAACGGGTTATAATTTAGATTTAAAGATTGGGGGCTTAAATGAAGATGCTCCAGAGGATAATGAAGGTCCTTTAATTAATTTATTTATGAATGATGAAAGTTTTGTTACAGGAGGAATAACAAACGATTCACCTGTTTTAATCGCAAAATTATCTGACGATAATGGGATCAATACCTCAAGTGGAATAGGACATGATATGATTGCAATTTTAGATGGTGATGAGTCCAATCCTTTTGTTATTAATGAGTATTATCAAGCAAATATAGACGATTATTCAAAGGGTAAGGCTTCTTTTACCTTTAGAGACTTAGAAGAAGGAATGCATACACTAACCCTTAAGGCCTGGGATGTTTATAATAATTCTTCAACTGCAGAAATTCAATTTATAGTTGCGGGTAATGATGATTTGGAAATTACTAATGTGCTCAATTACCCAAATCCTTTTGTTAGTTACACCGAGTTTTGGTTCAATCACAATCGTCCTTTCGAGCCTTTAGAGGTACAAGTACAAGTGTTTACGGTTACTGGAAAAGTAGTTTGGACTAAGAATCAAATTATAAACACAGATGGTTTTTTATCTAGAGACATTATTTGGGATGGGAAAGATGATTTTGGAGACCGAATCGGAAAAGGTGTCTATGTTTATAAAATTAGCGTAACCTCATTGTTAACTAACAAACGTGTTGAAAAAATTGAAAAACTCGTTATTCTATAAAATTAAATTTATATTTGCTCAAAATTTCAAAGAAATGAAAAAAATATTATTCCTTACATTATTAAGTTTTTTCTCAATTAACAGTATTGCACAACTTGTTCCTGGTGATCCTACAGCTGTCATTCCTGGTTTTGGGGCGGCTGATGATGCAAGAGTTATTACAACGGGTGTTCCATTTATGCTAATTGCTGCAGATGCAAGGTCTGCTGGTATGGCAGATATTGGAGTTGCAACTTCTGCAGATGCCTTTTCACAACAATGGAATCCTTCGAAATCAGCTTTTGCTTTGTCAAAACAAGGCATAGGAGTTACCTATACCCCTTATTTGGGCAAATTAGTAAACGATGTATTTTTAGGAAATATTACCTATTATAACAGGCTGAATGAACAAAGTGCTGTAGCAGCTAGTTTTAGGTACTTTAGTAGTGGAGAAATTGAATTAAGAGAAACAATAGATCAAGAGCCTTTAATAGTAAAACCCAACGAATTACTTTTTGATCTTACCTATTCTTTGCGTTTAAGCGAGCGCATTGCGATGGCGGTAACAGGTAGGTACATTAGATCTGATTTGAAGTTACAAACTGCTATAGAAGATGCAAATGCCGCAAATTCATTTGCAGTAGACATATCTTCGTATTACCAAAGTGAAGAGATGCCTATGAGTAGTTTTGACGGTCGATGGAGGGCAGGTATTAATATTTCTAATATCGGACCAAAATTAAAATATGATGAAGTTGGTTCAGAAAGTTTTTTACCAACCAACTTAGCGTTGGGAGCTGGATTTGATTTTATTTTGGATCAATACAATACGGTAGGTGTAACTGCTCAGCTTAGTAAATTATTAGTGCCAACACCTCCAATATATGGAACAGAAATATCTTATATCGATGAAAATGGTGATGGACAATATGATGAAGGTGATTTAATAACAGGTAGGATAGAAAATAATTCAATCTATAAAGGTAAAGATCCTAATGTAGCATTCTTTAAAGGAATGTTTCAATCTTTTGGAGATGCGCCAAATGGAATTAGCGAAGAATTACAGGAAGTTACCTGGGCTTTGGGTGCCGAATATTGGTTTAGAGATGTTTTTGCATTTAGAATGGGTTATTTTAACGAAAATCCAAATAAAGGGGCAAGACAATTCTTTTCTGTAGGAGCAGGATTTAAATACACCACGATTAATATAGATTTATCTTATTTAATTTCTACCTCCAAAGTAGTAAGTCCATTAGAAGGAACCCTTCGTTTTGGTTTAACGTTTAATTTCGGTGATGAATATGATGAATACTAAAAAAATTGAAAAATATTAAAATTGAAATAAATTTAGAAGAATTTGATGCGGTATCTGAACTTCCTGTTTCGATACAAAAGCTAATGAATAAGGCGCATGAAGCACGTGAAAAAGCTTATGCGCCTTATTCGCGTTTTAAGGTGGGTGCAGCCCTGCAATTAAAATCTGGTGAAATTGTTACCGGGAATAATCAAGAGAATGCTGCATACCCTTCTGGTTTATGTGCAGAACGAGTTGCTATATTTCATGCCGGTTCACAAAATCCAGATGCTACTTTTGTTTCCATGGCAATTACTGCAAAATCCTTAAATCATGTATTGTCTTCTCCTATAGCACCTTGTGGTGCATGCCGTCAAGTATTGGCAGAATATGAAGTAAAACAAGACACTTTCATTGAAATCTATTTTATGGGAGAAACCGGAAAAATAATAAAAGCCAATTCGGTCAAGGATTTATTGCCACTTATTTTTGATGCTGCTTTTTTATAACTATTTTCTTCAATTTTAGTACTAATTACTATTGTTTAAGAGTTCCTTATCAAAGCAATTAATTATTTCGCATTCTTTTCAGAATTTATAGTTTAATAAAACCGAATAATATAGTATTTTTGTAAGCTATTTATAAATTTTCCTATAAATTATTATGAAAAAAATTACAAAACAAACATATTTAGATTGGTACGAAAATATGTATTTCTGGAGGAAATTCGAAGATAAACTTGCTCAAGTATATATTAAACAAAAGGTAAGAGGATTTCTTCATTTGTACAATGGTCAGGAAGCAATATTAGCTGGAGCATTGCATGTGATGGATCTAACAAAAGATAAAATGATTACCGCTTATAGAAATCATGTCCAACCAATTGGTATGGGGGTAGACCCTAAAAGAGTGATGGCAGAATTGTATGGAAAAAGTACTGGAACATCTCAAGGACTAGGTGGTTCCATGCATATTTTTTCTAAGGAACATCGTTTTTATGGTGGTCATGGTATCGTTGGTGGTCAAATACCTTTAGGAGCTGGATTGGCTTTTGCTGATAAATATTTTAATAGAGACGCTGTTACGCTAACTTTTATGGGAGATGGTGCTATGCGCCAAGGTTCCTTACATGAAACAATGAATTTAGCAATGCTTTGGAAATTGCCGGTCGTATTTTGTGTTGAAAATAATGGATATGCAATGGGTACTTCTGTAGAAAGAACTTCAAATAGTACGGAGATATGGAAAATGGGACTGGCGTATGACATGCCTTGTAAAGCTATAGATGGTATGAATCCAGAAACTGTTGCAGAAGCTTTAGATGAGGCAATAGAAAGAGCTAGAAAAGGAGAGGGTCCTACCTTCTTAGAAATTAGAACTTATCGTTATAGAGGTCACTCTATGAGTGATGCTCAACATTACCGTACAAAAAAAGAAGTAGCAGAAAAGCAAAAAGAAGATCCGATTACCTATGTGAAAAATATTATTTTAGATAAAAAATATGCATCACAAAAGCAATTGGATGAAATAGATAAACGGGTAAAAGAATTGGTTAGCGAATGTGAACAGTTTGCAGAAGACTCCCCTTATCCTGAAAAAAGTCTGATGTACGATGCTGTCTACGAACAAGAAGATTATCCATTTTTATCACATAAATTATAATTTATATGGCTGAAGTAATTACAATGCCAAGATTAAGCGACACCATGGAAGAAGGGACTGTTGCTAAATGGCTTTTTAAAGTAGGTGAAAAAATAAATGAAGGAGATATTTTAGCTGAAATAGAGACTGATAAAGCAACGATGGAGTTTGAATCTTTTAACGAAGGGACATTGCTTTATATAGGAGTTCAAGAAGGAGAAACAGCTCCTGTTGATGTTCTTTTAGCAATTATAGGAGATGCAGGTGAAGATATTTCTGAATTTATAAATGGGAATTCCAATGCTGAAGTGATTTCTGAAAATAAAAAAGAAGCCATCATTGAAGCAGAAGTGAAGGTTGAAAATAAATCACTTACTGTTCCTGATGGGGTTGAGGTAATTACCATGCCAAGATTAAGCGATACCATGGAAGAAGGTACCGTTGCAACTTGGAATAAAAAAATTGGTGACCTTGTTGAAGAAGGCGATATCCTAGCTGAAATAGAAACCGATAAGGCTACGATGGAGTTTGAATCGTTCTATACTGGAGTTTTGTTAGAGGTAGGAGTTAAAGAAGGAGAAACGGCAAAGGTTGATGCTGTTTTAGCGGTTATTGGACCTAAAGGTACTGACGTTACTGGGATACTAGATCATTACAGTGCTGGAGGTGAAAAAGTGGTAAAAGAGAATCCAGTAAAAAAAGAAACCACAGTAGTGGTAGAAACTAAAGTAGAAACACCTAAACGTGAAATTCCTGTTTTACCAAAAGATAATGTTAGAGTATTTGTATCACCTTTAGCAAAAAAACTTGCTGAAGAAAAAGGAATCAGTTTATCACAGCTAACAGGGAGTGGAGAAAATGGACGTATCATAAAACGTGATATTGAGAATTATCAGCAAGTATCTGCAGGCACCTCTGCTTATACTCCTGTTGGTGAGGAAGGTTTTGAAGAAGTGAAGAATTCACAAATGCGTAAAGTAATCGCGAAGCGTTTAGGGGAATCAAAATTTATGGCTCCACACTATTACTTAACTGTAGAGTTAGACATGGACAATGCTATTGCAGCCAGAACTGCAATTAATTCAGATCCTGATGTAAAAGTGTCCTATAACGACATGGTAGTTAAAGCAAGTGCTATGGCATTGCGCAAACACCCCAAAGTAAATTCTCATTGGACAGACACCGCTACTTTAATAGCAAAACATATTCATATTGGTGTTGCAGTAGCAGTAGATGAAGGATTGTTAGTTCCTGTATTAAAATTTACAGATCAAATGACTTACAGTCAAATTGGCGCAAATGTAAAAGAGCTGGCAGGAAAAGCTAGAAATAAAAAATTAACTCCTCTAGAGATGGAAGGAAGTACATTTACAGTATCCAATTTAGGAATGTTTGGTATTAAGGAGTTTACCTCTATAATTAATCAACCAAATTCAGCAATTTTATCGGTTGGTGCTATTGTGCAAAAACCTGTTGTAAAAAATGGGCAGATTGCGATAGGTAATACAATGACAGTTACATTAGCTTGTGATCATAGAACTGTTGATGGAGCAACTGGAGCTGCATTTTTACAGACCTTTAGAAAGTACGTAGAGAACCCTGTTACCATGTTTGTATAGATGAAAAATGTTATTATAACAGGAACGAGTAGAGGAATTGGTTACGAACTTGTACCCTTGTTTACGAATGCAGGTTATAATGTTTTAGCTCTTTCTAGAAATTCAGCACCTATTTCAAGTATTGATCTTGACGGATGTACTATTTTCCCTTTTGATATCACAGATTCAAAAGATATTCAAATGGTTTCGAAGTTTGTAGAAGAAAATTGGAGACAAGTAGATATTTTAATAAATAACTCAGGAGTTTTAATTAACAAACCTTTTGCCGAAACCTCAATTGATGATTTTACAAGTGTTTATGAGGTAAACGTTTTTGGTGCAGCTGCATTAACTAAAGCGATACTCCCTTTTATGAAAAAAGATGGACACGTGGTAAATATTAGCAGCATGGGTGGGGTACAAGGAAGTATGAAGTTCCCAGGTTTAAGTGCTTATAGTAGCAGTAAGGGAGCTTTGATCACGCTAACAGAATTACTGGCTGAGGAATATAAAGAAACAGGACCTTCTTTCAATGTATTGGCATTAGGTGCTGTGCAAACCGAGATGCTAGAAGAAGCATTTCCAGGTTTTAATGCTAACGTTACTGCTGAAGGAATGGCTCAATATATTATGCAATTTTCCATTTCTGGACATCAAATGTACAATGGTAAAATACTACAAGTATCCAATTCGACCCCTTAATTTAAACAATGCCAAAAACTCTTGAAAAATATATTCCTCAAGCATCAGTTGCTTCTGTTTTTCAATTAATCACTGCACATAATATCTATCTTAAAATTGTTAATGAAAGGGTTACTCGTCACGGGGATTACCGAAAAATGCCTGATGGTCAGCATCAAATAACTGTTAATTCAAATTTAAATTCCTATCGATTTTTAATCACATTAATTCATGAAATTGCTCATTTAATAGCGTTTAAAAAGTATGGAAGTATGGTCAAACCCCATGGCAATGAATGGAAGCATACCTTCCAGCAACTGATGTTGCCTTATTTACGACCTGAGATATTTCCTAATCAATTACTGCCTTATTTAGCAATACATTTTAAAAATCCAAAAGCAAGTAGTGATACAGATGCTAAACTCTCTTTGGCATTAAAACATTATGATGCTCCTAATAATAAAAACTATATCTTTGAAATACCCTTGGGTAGGGATTTTAGATTGCATAACGGAAAGATTTTTAAAAAAGGAAAAAAACTAGTTAAACGTCACGAATGCTTAGAGGTAGCTACCGGAAAAATCTACTTATTTAATCCTAATGCAGAGGTTGAACTCCTATAAATATATTCTCTTATAAAAATAATTATTTTTATAAATCAGGTTTTATTAGATTAATTAATACAAAAAAACATGCATCAATTAACAAATAAAAATTATTATGCAGTCATCATGGCTGGAGGAATTGGTTCTCGTTTTTGGCCAGTTAGTACAACTGAGTTTCCTAAGCAATTTCATGATATGTTAGGAAGTGGACAGACTTTGTTACAAAAAACATTTGCTAGGTTAGAAGGATTAATCCCATCTAATAATATCAATATCTTAACAAATGATAAGTACATCGATATTGTTTTAGAACAATTGCCTACCGTTCAAAAAAATCAAGTGGTATTAGAACCTGCAATGCGAAATACAGCACCTTGTATATTATTATCAGCTTTAAAAATTCAAAAGATAGATCCAAATGCTATGATGATAGTAGCTCCAAGTGATCATTGGATTGAAGATGAAGTTTCCTTTTTAAAAGATGTTGAAATAGGTTTTAAAGCTTGTGCTACTACTTCTAAATTATTAACATTGGGAATCAAGCCCACTTTTCCGAATACAGGATTTGGATATATTGAATATAATAAAGAAGAAATAGAAACGATTAAAAAAGTAAATCAGTTTAGAGAAAAACCCAATTATGAATCAGCTAAACAGTTTTTAGCTGATGGAAATTTTCTATGGAATGCTGGAATATTTATCTGGAGCGCAGAAAGTATTGTCAATTCATTTAAGGAAAATTTACCAAAAATGTATAAATTATTTTCTTCAGGAATTCAAAAATTAAATACTGCTGAAGAGCGAAATTTTATCCTTAATAATTATGAAAAATCTGAAAACATTTCGATTGATTATGGTATTCTTGAAAAGTCTAATGCAGTATATGTGAAAAAAGCTTCCTTCGATTGGAACGATTTAGGTACCTGGGGAGCTTTGCATGATAAATTAGAAAAAGATCAAAACAATAACGCTTTGGTTAGAGCAATACCTCAATTTACCGATGCTACAGGTAATATGATATTCACTTCAAAAGATAAGTTAGTAGTTATTGATGGTATTAAAGATTATATAGTGGTCGATAAAGAAAATGTTTTGATGATTTATCCCAAAGAAAAAGAACAAGAAATAAAAAGTTTATTAGCAGCAGTTAAACAAAAATTTAATAATAAATATTCTTAATGGATACTATTGATGAAACAACCAATGATGAAAATTCTGTAATAGAAGAAAAAGAATTTGATCATGTAAAAGATTCTGCTTGGAAAGGAATAAATCTATTTTTTAAAGAATTACTGGATATTAGTAAAGAGACGGATCGAGAAGCTACTATTGAAGGAGTAAAAAAGGATATTTCTTTTAAAGGTCATAATGCTTGGATTTTAATATTTTCAGTATTTGTAGCCTCTATTGGTTTAAATGTGAGTAATACTGCTGTTGTAATTGGAGCGATGTTAATTTCTCCACTTATGGGACCGATTGTAGGCTTGGGCTTGTCTGTTGCAATTAATGACGTAGAAACGTTAAGAAAATCATTGATTAACTTAGGCGTTATGGTAGTTTTAAGTGTTATTACTGCTTATTTATATTTTACTATTTCACCATTAACAAAAGAAACACCTGAATTATTAGCAAGAACTTATCCTACGATTTTAGATGTTTTAATTGCTATTTTTGGAGGCTTAGCTTTAATTGTTGCCAAAACTAAAAAAGGAACGATGGCCAGCGTTATTTTTGGAGTAGCTATTGCCACAGCATTAATGCCACCTTTATGTACAGTAGGTTATAGTTTGGCAGTTGGTAATTTGCAATACGCTGGAGGTGCTATTTACTTATTTTCAATAAATGCAGTTTTCATAGCACTTACCTCTTTTATAATAGCCAAAATTTTACGTTTTCCGATGGTTAAATATGCGAACTCAAAGCATAGAAAACGAATTGCTCAAATCGCAACTATCATTTCAGTGATTGTAATTGTTCCCAGTATAATTTTGTTTTTAAATTTATTAGAAATTGAAGTCTTTGATAACAAAGCAAAAGAATTTATTGCAACTAATGTTAAATATGATGGTACAGTTATCTTAAAGTCTAATCAAGATCATGATATTAATAAAATAGAAATATTTTTGATTGGGAGATTGGTTCCTAATTTTACGATTAATAAGTGGAAAGAAGAGTTGAAAAAAAATACTGTTTTAGAAAATACTAATTTGCAGGTATTTCAAGCAGCAGACCAAAGTGGTGAAATGGCTATGGAATTATCTGGGAAATTAAAATTTGATATCTTGGATGAGTTGTATGAAAAAAATGAACAGTTATTAAAGGATAAAGAAGCTAAAATTAAATTTCTAGAAAATGAACTTACTAGTTTAAAAATTAAAGAATTAAGATTTGATGAAATAAGTAAGGAAGTAAAGATTAATTACAGTGAGATAATAGCTTTAAGTTACTATAACAAAGTAACTACAAATTTTAAAACCACCGATACGATTCCTGTAATTGCCATTACTTGGGATAAAAAATATGCTAAAAAGAATAGGGATAAGGACGCTAAAAGTTTAAATAATTGGTTGCGATATAAATTAAAATTGGACACACTACAAATTATTGAATAAAAAAAGGTTGTCTAAATAGACAACCTTTTTTTATTCAATAATGCAATCATTATTTTTTTAAAAACTTATAACTAAGATCTTTGTTCTCAATTTGTAATTGAACAAAATAAACTCCGTTTGTTAGCGTTTCAATATTGATACTGTTATCTGAAGAAATTGAGGTTTTTAGTACTGTTCTACCATTAACATCTATAATTCTTACTGGAGTTCCTTCCATGTTTTTTAATGAAAAGTTGATCATAGCACTAGTTGGGTTAGGGTATAAACTAATCCCGTTTAATGCGAAATCCGATGTTCCAAGAACATTTTCACCTTCTATAAACACATGTTGCGTATTAATATCCACATTTTCAATTAAATCTACAGTTCCAGAAGGCCATTCAATTAAGACAGATTCAATTTCTGTATTTGTTCCTAAACCAAAATGTGCGATTAATGTACTCATATGACTATACCCAGTTCCTGAACGCACTTCTCGTATTTGAGTTCCCCAATCCCCGTTTATAGTTATTCGTGCTCCAATACCATGCAGATTGCTTTCAACTCCTACTAAAGCAAATTTCACCCAATTATTAGTTCCACCATCATTCATCCATAAATCTCCCGCTCTACCTACATCAAGATAACCATCTCCATTAAAATCTCCAACCGCACCTTCATCAAAAGGTAAATCATAACCAGTAAATGTCATATCACCATTATTCATATATAACTCCCTCGCCATTTCAGAAAAAATATCTACATAACCATCATTATCAAAATCGGCACCATGATTTTCCCAGGCTCCTAGGTCTGTTGGATTGATACCTGTAGACACTATAATATCCGTAAAAACTCCTGTTCCATCATTTTCGTAAAAACGATTAGCATCACTATGGTTTACGCAAAAAGCATCAAAATCTCCATCGTTATCAAAATCTTGCCATACAGTAGCCCAAGATTGTTCATTGTCATCTAAATTAATAGCAGCTGCCACTTCAGTATAAGTTCCATCACCATTATTACGATACATTGCATTGGTCCTTTCAGGATCACCAGGCGTTGATCCTTGTCGGCATTTTGTTAAATGCATATCCGTATCTCCATCATTATCATAATCTACCCATAAAGAAGCGTAATTACCAGCAAGGTTTAGAGTTTCAATTAAATTAAAATCTAAGACCATGTTTTGATTTCCGTCATTTCTATAATTATGATTTCCATCAACATCATGACACACAAATGCATCTAAATCTCCGTCATTATCGATGTCTACTAGGTTTGTTCGTTGAGAAAATATATATAAATCCTCAAACACTTCGGTAAATGCGGTACCATCCTCATTTGCAAATAAGAATGAAGCTCTTTGTCCATTACCAAGCAAAAGATCTGTATATCCATTACCATCAATATCAGCAGCAGCAGCACTCCAATCTGGTACCCATTGAATAATCATTGCAATAAAAACGGATTCGAAGGTTCCGTCTGCTTGTTGATAATCGATACCTACACCATTTTCTGAAACCCTAACAAAATCATCTAAATAATCACCATTCATGTCTACCGTGATAGAGGTATATCCATCATAATTTCCAATTAAATCATTATTATTGGTGAAACTCGGTTGGGCTATTAGATTGGTTAAACTAAAAATAGTAAAACTAAGGAGTAATAATTTTTTCATTTTCATTTTTTTTATTAAACAAGCAAAGAAGATAATACCTTAATTATTAATATAAAAATACTGTGTTTTTGCTAGTATTTTTTTTTATAAGAGTTTAAAAGTAAAATAATTATTTTACTTTAAACTATCAAATAGATAAAAATTAGTGTTCTTTAATTTGAATATCTCTAATTTTTTTGAATAAATCAGATGAATATACAAAATCTGTTACATCTTCATTGTCAGTTTTAAAAATTTCTTGATTTGACCCTTGCCATACTAACGTTCCATTTTTAAGAAAAACAATTTTTTCTCCAATTTCCATTACTGAGTTCATATCATGAGTAACAACAACAGTTGTGATGTTGTTTTCTTTTGTGATTTCTTGAATTAGTTGATCAATTACTGTTGCTGTTTTTGGATCTAATCCTGAATTTGGCTCGTCACAAAACAGATACTTTGGGTTATTTACTATTGCTCTAGCAATGGATACTCTTTTTTTCATTCCTCCTGATATTTCAGAGGGGAATTTATGATTTACATTTTCTAAATCAACTCGTTTTAAAACTTCATTAACCCTCTTAAGCATTTCAGGTCTTTTATCATTCGAAAACATTCTCAATGGAAACATAACATTATCTTCGATATTCATAGAGTCAAATAAAGCGCCACCTTGAAATAACATTCCGATGTCTTCCCTTAAAGCTCTTTGAGCTTCTATATCCATTTTGCTTATGGCTTGATCTTTGAAAAATATTTCTCCAGAATTTGTAGTAAAAAGACCAATCATACACTTTAGCATTACCGTTTTACCACTTCCACTTCTTCCTATAATAAGATTAGTTTTTCCTTTTTCAAAAGTTGCTGAAATACCTTTTAATACCTCATCTGCCCCAAAACTTTTTGTAATGTTGTCTACTTTTATCATTAACTTAATAGTAATTGTGTGATAATATAATTGGTTAATATTATTATTATACTAGTCCAAACAAATGAGTTAGTACTTGCTTTACCAACTTCTAAAGCACCACCTTTCATATAATACCCTTGCCAAGAAGGAACGGTTGCTAATATCATTCCAAAAAAGAATGTTTTTATAAAAGCATACACTAAATGAAATGGATAAAAGGTGTCTTGAAGTCCTTGCGTAAAATCGGCTGCTGTTGTAAAACCGCCGTAAACTCCAGCTAGAAAGCCCCCAAAAATCCCTAAAAACATTGCAATAGCTATAATAAAGGGATAAAATAACATTGCTATTATTTTTGGAAAAACTAAATAATTTAAGGAGTTGATACCCATCACTTCAAGGGCATCAATTTGTTCTGTTACTCTCATTGAACCAATACTTGAGGTAATGAATGAACCTACTTTGCCAGCCATAATTATAGACATAAAAGTCGGTGCAAACTCTAAAATAATAGATTGTCTAGTTGCAAAGCCAATTAAGGATTTTGGAATTAATGGGTTCTCAAGATTTAGCGCTGTTTGTATGGATATTACTCCTCCAACGAAAAAAGATATAAATGCTACAATCCCTAAAGAATTAATGATGAGATCATCAATTTCTTTCATAATTAATTCTTTCATTACCGAACTCTTCGTATGGCTTTTAAAAACTTTTCCTAACATTAAAAAGTAGGAGCCTATATCGGATATGTATTTAATTAGTTTTTTCACTTATGCAAGGTATCAAATATATTGTTACGATTTAATTATTGTTATTTTCAAAAAACAAAGTTTTCATCTTATTATAAATAGCGGTATTTTCATAAATACCTCCAAAATCCTCAGAATTTGGACCTTTAGCAAATACAGGAATCATAGTTGCAGAATGACCACCAGTTGAAAACACAGGTTTAATCTTATTATAATCACCATTGTCTTCTGCTAATGTAAATCCACCTGTTTCGTGGTCTGCTGTAACAATAACTAAAGTTTCACCATTTAATTTTGCAAAATCTAAAGCAACTCCAATGGCATTGTCAAAATCAATTAATTCACTGATAAGATATGCTGCATCATTATCATGACCACCCCAATCTATTTGAGATCCTTCAACCATTAAAAAGAAACCTTCTTCGTTAGTCGATAAACTTTCTATAGCTAAATGTGTTGCATTTGATAAAAAATCACCTCTACCGTCTACCATTTTTGGCATTGCATCTGGAGCTAATAAATAACCTTGTTTTTTTGTAACAGTTGGTTCGTTACTATTTGGAAGCATCTCTAAGTCTATTGAAAAGTCATTTTTCTCCAATTCTAAAATTAAATCTCTTTTATCTTTTCGATCATTAAAATAGTTAATTCCTCCACCGGCAAAAAAATCAATGTCTGAGCTTACTAATTGAGCCGCTATATCTTCATACATACTTCTTTTTTTTGTGTGTGTGTAAAAAGCAGCGGGAGTTGCATGTACTATGGAAGAGGTGGAAATAATACCTGTAGAAATTCCAATTTTAGAAATTTCTTCAACAATTGTTTTAACAGCAAGTGAATCGGTATTTACTCCCAAAGCTCCATTGTATGTTTTTATTCCACTAGCAAATGCAGTAGCGCTAGCTGCTGAATCGGTAATTAAATCACTAGAAGAAGAAGTTTTAATTAAACCAATAACAGGAAATCGATTAAAATTTGATGTATTTTTATTATAAAACTGACTCGCTGAAACTTGGCTTAAACCCATGCCATCGCCAACAAGTAATATGATGTTTTTTACTTTTTTTGTTGGAGTAATTGCTTTATTACTGGTAGTTTCTAAACTAACAAACTCTTTTTGTGACTTGCAAGAAATAAAGAAATTTGAAATAAATAAAAATGAAATAAAGAAAGCTATTGCGTGTTTTTTTAGTGGGTAGTTCATTTTATATTTTTTTTAAATCAAAAATACATATAAAGTGTTTATTATAATTGACTGTCATCTAAAGTTTTCAGAATAAATATATAAATGATTAAAATAATTTTTCCTTAATGCCTCTCCATCTTAAATTCCGAATAAAAACACCTTCTTTTTTGCTAACGATAAAGGCTATGTCCTTATTATAGGCTTTTAAAAATCCAAAGGTGGTATTTAAAAAAAATGAAAAACTCTTTTTGTTAAAAGCTAATTTTGTTGAAGCAATAAAACTTAATAATAAGCCATACCTCATTTTATAAAAAGCTTCGCCTTGTTTATGTTTGGCTTCTTTGGAATAGTTAGCGCCAGTAGGTTTTAAATGTTTTACATGTAAGTTGTCATCTGTTTTAATTTCCCAACCGTGATATTGCGCTAATAATTCGTCTATGGTGTCCCAGCCCATCGTGTTTTTTAGGCCTCCAATTTGATTGAAACACTCAGATCTATATGCTTTTAGTGCTCCTCTAATATGATCTTTATTGGTTAGGTTTTCTAAAACCCATGCATCCTCTTTTTTTATATAACAAAACCCTCCAGCTATTCCGCAACTTGGATTTTTTTTAAAAATAGCAATAATTGATTCAAAATAATTTGATGGAAATATTAAATCGGCATCTATTTTACAAATGAGGTCATACTCTTTATCAATAAATTCGAATCCTTTGTAAAAAGCATTAATAACCTTACTTCCAGGTAGGTGAATGGCTTTAGATTTAGTAGTAATACTTTTAATAAATGAATGCTTTTCAGAGAAAGAATCAATGATACTTCTTGTATTATCTGTAGAGTTATCATTAACAATAACTATTTCTTTTATCGGACAGGTTTGATTAACTAAAGATTCTAGTGTGTTAGCAATATAATCTTCTTCATTGTAGGCCGGTATGATGATGCAGATATTCATATTAAAATATCAATTTACAAAAAAAAGATGTATTTATTTTACTTTAATTAATAAGATTAACGTTTAATTCTTTCCGCATAAACCAAATAAAAACGAGGAGTAAATAGCCTCAGTATTGGCCGAAATCCTATTTTTTTTACTGGACTTGTAAATTGAATACTTTTCTTTACTTCCCAACCAGATTTTTCTAATAACCAATTAAATTGCCAGTCTTCAAATTCATGATAATGACGATCCCATTTATCAGTTTTACTCTTGTAAGCTGAAGCAAACCATAATTTAAGAGGTACAGAAGTAATTAATTTAGTCGCTTTAATATCATTTAGGACATTAAAAGGAACCACCATATGTTCAAATATTTGAAAAGCGGTAATAACATCAAAATTGTCTTTTTTAACAATAGTGCTGTCAATATCTAAATCCTCTCCTTCAGTATTTGTTACTTTATAACCTTCCTTTTTTAAAATATCTGAAAATGGGTTAATGGTGCCTAAATCTAAAATGCGCTCTTTTTTAGAAATAAATTGCTTTAAGAAACCTAAAGTGATTCGAAATCTTTTATTTGGAAAATTATTCTCGTACACTTATTTAGAGGTTGAGGTTATGCTTGATATACCATCGCATTAATATTCATTCCGGCACCCACGCTTGCAAATATAATTACATCTCCAGGATCAATGCGATGATCTCCTAGATTGCCTTTAAGTATTAAATCGTATAATGTAGGTACGGTGGCAACACTAGAGTTTCCTAATTTATTTATGGACATCGGCATAATGTCTTCAGGCATTTGCATTCCATAAAGCTTATAGAATCTTTTTATAATTGCTTCATCCATTTTTTCATTAGCCTGATGAATCAATATTTTTTTAACACTTGTAATGTCTACTTTTGATTTCTCTAGACATACTTTCATTGCTGATGGGACATTAATTAACGCAAATTCGTAAATTTTACGACCCAACATTTTTATATATTTATTTTTACTGGAATCATTTGGTTTAAATGATTCGCCGAAAAATATATAATTTGCTTCTTCAAGTGCATATGTCGCAGATTCGTGAGAAATAATACCTCCAGCATTTTCCGACTCTTCTATAATAACTGCGGCAGCGCCGTCGCTAAAAATCATTGAATCTCTATCGTTTTCATCCACAACTCGAGATAATGTTTCTGTACCGATAACTAAACATTTTTTTGCAATTCCCGCTTTGATAAAAGCATTTGCTTGTATCATTCCTTCTATCCAACCTGGACATCCAAATAAAATATCATAAGCAACACAACTGGGGTTTTTAATTTTTAATTTTTGCTTTATTCTAGAAGCAATACTAGGAACCGCATCACTTTGTTTTGAGTCAATACTAATGTCACCATAATTATGAGCAACTATAATATAATCGATATCTTCTTGATCAATACTAGAATCCGATATTGCAATTTTAGAGGCCATTGCCCCTATATCTGAATTATTTAAATTATTTTCAGCATAACGTCTTTCAGAAATGCCTGTAATAGATTTAAATTTTTCAATAATTATTTTGTTTTCAGCATTAAACCGAGTACCGTCTTCATTGTAAAAATCTTTCTTTTCGAACGATTGGTTTGGAATTATTAAGTTAGGGATATAACTTCCAACACCAGTAATTTTTATAGCCATAAGCTATTAATTTTGTTGTGATTTGTAAAAATAGAAAAGCTTTTCCGAAGAAAAGCTTTTAATTCAATTTAATTTTAAATATTTTAGTCTGTTATAAAATCTTCAATAGGAGTACAGGTGCAAATTAAATTACGATCTCCAAAAGTTTCATTTACTCTTCTTACGCTTGGCCAGAATTTATTTTCTTTTAAATAAGCTAATGGAAACGCTGCTTTCTTTCTTGAGTATGGAAATTCCCATGAGTCACTGGTAACCATCTCTTGGGTATGTGGTGAATTTTTTAAGGCATTATTTGGCTCCTCTAAGGTAGATTCATCGATCTCTTTTCTTATTGATATCATGGCATCACAAAAACGATCTAACTCTTCTAAACTTTCACTTTCTGTAGGTTCTATCATTAAAGTTCCAGCTACCGGAAAGGATAAAGTTGGTGCGTGGAAACCATAATCCATTAAACGTTTTGCGATATCGGTAACCTCAATTCCATTTGTTTTAAACGGTCTGCAATCTATAATCATCTCGTGAGCAGCACGGCCATTTTCTCCAGAATATAAAACCTCATAGGATCCGTGTAACCTTTCTTTTATATAATTAGCATTTAAAATTGCAAATTCAGTAGATTTTTTCAATCCTTTTTCCCCTAGCATGCAGATGTATGCATAAGAGATTAAGCAAACCAATGCAGAGCCCCAAGGAGCCGCAGAAATTGCTGTAATTCCTTGTTCTCCTCCAGTTTTAATAATTGGATTACTTGGTAAAAAAGGTGCTAATTGTTCTGCAACACAAATTGGGCCTACTCCAGGACCTCCTCCTCCATGAGGTATTGCAAATGTTTTATGTAAATTTAAATGACAAACATCAGCACCAATAGCACCAGGGTTTGTAAGTGCAACTTGTGCATTCATATTGGCACCATCCATATATACTTGCCCACCGTTTTCGTGAATGATACTTGTAATTTCAATAATTGATGCCTCATACACTCCATGCGTTGAGGGGTATGTAATCATTAGTGCTGAAAGATTGTCTTTGTGTAAAATTGCTTTTTCACGTAAGTCATCAACATCAATATTACCTTCTTCTGTAGCTTTAGTAACTACAACTTTCATTCCAGCCATTACTGCACTTGCTGGATTTGTTCCGTGTGCAGAAGATGGAATTAAACAGATGTTTCTATGATGATCATCTCTAGATTCATGATATGCTTTAATTACCATCAAGCCGGCAAATTCTCCTTGAGCACCTGAATTTGGTTGAAGTGAAGTTGCTGCAAAACCCGTAATTTCAGTTAATTGATTTTCTAGATTGGTCAACATTTCTTGGTATCCTTGTGCCTGTTCTACAGGAACAAAAGGATGAATAGTTGACCAGTTTGGATTGCTTAAAGGAAGCATTTCAGAAGCTGCATTCAATTTCATAGTGCAAGATCCTAAAGGAATCATTGAGTGATTTAATGATAAATCCTTACGTTCTAATTTTTTAATATAACGCATCATTTCAGTTTCAGAATGATAAGAATTAAAAACATTATTTGTTAAGAAGGGTGTTTTTCTTTCTAATTCTGCAGGGATGATAGATGGATCTAACAAAGAATCTATTGAGGAAGAATCATTGTTTGTTGCTTTATTAAAAACAGCAATAATTGCATTTAAATCTTTTAACGAAGTGGTTTCGTTTAAGGAAATACTAATAGTTTGGTTGTCTATATAATAAAAGTTAATTTCATGTTTTTCGGCAATGGGCTTAATTTGTTCTTTGTCAGCTTTTATGACAATGGTGTCGAAGAAAGCAGAATTTAATTGTGAATACCCAATATTTTCTAGAGCTACTGCTAAAGTTGCTGCAGTATTATGAACATTATTTGCAATATGCTTTAATCCTTCAGGGCCATGATACACTGCATACATACCAGCCATTACTGCTAATAAAACTTGAGCCGTACAAATGTTAGATGTTGCCCTATCTCTTTTAATATGCTGCTCTCTTGTTTGAAGAGCCATGCGATACGACATGTTATTGTCCATGTCCTTTGTAATTCCGATAATACGTCCTGGAATATTACGTTTGTATTCGCTTTTGGTAGCAAAGTATGCAGCGTGAGGTCCACCATAACCTAATGGTATTCCAAAACGTTGTGTGCTCCCTACCACTACATCTACTCCAAAATTACCTGGAGATTCTAACATTACTAAACTCAATATATCTGCAGCGACTGCTACTTTAATTAAGGATTCTTTTGCTTTTTCCACAAAAGATTGATAGTTATAAATTTGCCCAAATTTTCCAGGGTATTGGAGTAAAACCCCAAAGTATTCAGAAGAAAAGTCAAATTCTTGATGGTTGCCTATTACCAATTCTATTCCCAAAGGAATCGATCTCGTTTTTAATAAAGATATGGTTTGAGGTAATACTTCCTCAGAAACAAAAAATTTACCAATATTCTTTTTTTTCTGAGCACGGTCTCTTAAAGAATAAAGTAAGGACATTGCCTCAGCCGCAGCTGTAGCTTCATCTAATAAAGAAGCGTTGGCTAGTTCCATTCCTGTTAAATCGCAAACTGTAGTTTGAAAATTAATCAAAGCTTCTAACCTCCCTTGGGCAATTTCAGCTTGATAGGGTGAATAAGCTGAATACCATCCTGGATTTTCAAGAATATTTCTTTGTATTACTGGTGGTAAAAAACTATTGTGATATCCTAAACCAATGTAGGTTTTAAATAGTTGGTTTTTTACACTAAGAAGATTGTTGTGTTCTTGATACTCCTGCTCAGACATTGCCTTGTTGAGCGACAGCCTTTCTTTTAATAAAATATCTTCTGGAATAGTTTGATTTATTAGTTTCTCCATAGAGTTTAAACCAATCGTTTTCAGCATTTTATTTAGGTCACTTTTTCTAGGACCAATATGCCTTTGAGCAAAAGAATTTGTGTTCATTTTTCTTAGTTAGAAAATTTAAAAAGCAAATTTACAATTTTTAACAATAGCCGAGTATTTTTTACTGTAAAAAGTAGTTGATTTTTAAAGAAAAATGGTGATTGATAATACATTGATTATTTTTGTTTGATGAAAACGCTTAGTTTATGGTTTAATAGGTATGTTAATAGCAGTGTACATGTGGCTTTTGCCGTTTGTTCATTAGTTGGAGTTACTTGTTTAGAATTTGATATTAACAGTACAATAAGCCTTTTAGGTTTTGTTTTTTTTGCAACAGTTACTGGATATAATTTTGTGAAATATGCTGCTGTTTTTATAAAAAAATATCGTGATTTATATTTTTATTTAAAAGTCACTCAACTGTTTTCAGTAATTGCAATGCTTTATTTTTCATTTCAACTTTCTTGGACTGTTTTAGCATTCGTCGGAAGTTTTGCGATACTCACTTTTTTATATGCAATTCCGCTACTCAAGAATAAAAATTTAAGAAACTTCACAGGAATTAAAATTACGATCGTTGCTTTTGTTTGGGCAGGAGTTACAGTTTTGATGCCGATTGTAAATGAAGGTGTATTATTAGATAGTGTTATTTACCTAACTTTTTTTCAAAGGTTTCTTTTGGTATTTGTTTTAACACTTCCATTCGAAATACGAGATTTACAATATGACGATTCAACCTTAGAAACCTTACCTCAAAGAATTGGTGTTAAAAAAACTAAGATTATAGGTGCAGTAATACTGGTTTTAGTTCTTTTAATAGAACTATTTAAAGATTCATCAACACTCAATTATCTAGTAAGCTTAGGAATTATTAGTATCGTTTTATTGGTCTTTTTATTAAATGCTAATAACAAACAATCTAAGTTTTTCTCTTCTTTTTGGGTAGAAAGTATTCCAGTTTTCTGGTTTCTAATACTCTTATTTTTGAATACTTATTTGTCTATTTCTTGATGGATTTGTTTTTTTAAATCCTTTTTGTCACCTAATGACATTGTTTTAAGCTTCGATCTTTTTAAAACGATGGAGAGCTTAACGTTTTTTTGTTTGTACTCTCTGCAAGGGCTGCAATACAATAGGTGAACATTCAATTTAAGTTTTTCCCAAAAAGAAGCTTCTTTATATTGACTTTTATCACATACCTGACCAGCATCTTCACATTTCATACTATATTTTTAAAACCAGTTTTCATTTAAGCAATCTATCATCGTTTTTCTTGCTCTGTGTATAATTACCCATAAGTTAGACGGAGAAATATCAAATTCTTTACAAATTGTTTCTGTATCAAAATTATCTATTGTTTTCATCTTAAAAATGAGTGCATGCTTTTCGTTTAAATTGTCTAAACAATTATGTATGGCTGTTCCTAATTCAGTATTTAGAATTAAATCTTCAGCATTTTTATCATAAGGATCGCTTAGCTGTTCCTCTAACCAATCTCCTTCCGATTCTTCATCAGAATAAGTAATTCGAACCTCTGCTTTAACTTTATTAGAATTTATTTTTCGATAATGATCAATTATTTTTCTTTTAAGAATTGAAGTTAGCCAAGTACGTTCGCTAGCCTCTCCTTTAAAATTATCTTTAGATTTTAACCCAGCTAAAAATGTTTCGGAAATTAAATCTTTAGCTATTTCACTGTCATTTACTTTAATAATGGTAAAATTGAACAAATAATCGGAATATTTATCCACCCATAAATTAGGCTTAAGTTGATTTTTGAACATTTTGGGTTTTTATAAAAATAGGAAAGATCTTCACATTCTTAATTTTCTATTATTTCATTAAACCGGCTCTTTTCAACAAAGCATCCGGATTTGGCTTTTTCCCTCTAAATTTAATATATAAATCTAATGGGTCTAAAGTTCCTCCTTGCGATAGTATGGTATCTTTAAACTTCCTTGAAATTTCCTTATTAAAAATACCATTTTCTTTGAAATATGCGAATGCATCAGCATCTAATACTTCTGCCCATTTATAGCTGTAATATCCTGAAGAATAACCACCTTGAAAAATATGAGAAAAAGCGGTGCTCATACAATTTTCTTTAACATCTGGATAAAGTTGAGTGTTTAAAAAGGATTGATTTTCAAATTCTTTGACATTGTTGATTTTTGATGGATTATTTCCATGCCATGCCATGTCTAGTAAACTAAAACTTAATTGACGCATTGTTTGCATTCCTTCATGAAAAGTAGCTGAAGCTTTAATTTTTTCAATCAACTCCATCGGGATTACTTTACCTGTTTTATAATGTTTTGCAAAAAGCTCTAATGCTTCTTTTTCATAACACCAGTTTTCTAGGACTTGACTGGGTAATTCTACAAAATCCCATGAAACATTGGTTCCCGACAAACCTTTATAGGTAGTATTTGCAAGCATTCCGTGTAATCCATGTCCAAACTCGTGGAATAAAGTAGTTACTTCATTAAATGATAATAAGGAAGGTTTGCTTGTAGTTGGTTTGGTGAAATTACAAACATTAGAAATGTGTGGACGTACATTTTCATTTTCATTTTTATATTGAGGCTTAAAAGAAGTCATCCAAGCACCACCACGTTTGCCTGGCCGAGGATGAAAATCGGCATAAAAAAGAGCAATTAAATTACGGTCTTTATCAGTGACTCTATAAGTTTTAACGTCTTCTTGATATTTGTCAATGTCAAAAACTTCTTTAAAGTTAAGTTCGTAAAGTTTTTCAGCAATTTTAAAAACGCCTTGTATCACATTATCTAATTTAAAATAGGGTTTTAATTGTTCATCATCTAAATCAAAAAGTTTTTGTTTTAATTTTTCTGAATAATAAGCGCTATCCCATTTTTCAAGTTTTTTTAAACCATCTAATTCATTAGCAAATGCTTTTAGTTTATCAAATTCACTTTTAGCAGCAGGCTTTGCTTTTTCAAGTAATTCATTTAAAAAATCAAACACTTTTTCGGGTGTGTTTGCCATTCGCTCTTCTAATATAAAATGCGCATGAGACTTATAACCAAGTAATTGAGCTCTTTTATAACGGAGTTTTACTATTTCTAAAATAGTTGTTTGATTATCAAATTCATTGTTTCTAAAAGCTCTTTTTCCAAAAGCAATGGTAATTTTTTTGCGAAGTTCACGGTCATCGGCATAGGTCACAAATGGAACATAACTTGGGTGATCTAATGTAAAAACCCATCCATCTAATTTTTGTTCTTTAGCAGTCTGAGCAGCCATCTCGATACTACCTTCAGGCAAACCTGATAACTTTTCTTTATCGGTAATTTGCATCTGATAATCATTCGTTTCTGCTAATATATTTTCTCCAAATTTTAATTTAAGTTGCGAAAGTTGGCTGTCAATTTCACGAAGTGTTTCTTGACCAGTATCAGGTAAATTGGCACCATTTCTTGAGAAACCTTTATATTGTTTTTCAAGTAACATTTTTTGCTCTTCATTCAATAATAGTGAATGTCTAGTGTCATAAACTTTTTTCACTCTTTTAAAAAGGTTTTCGTTTAAGAGTAAATCGTTTTTAAAATCTGAAAGTAATGGAGATACTTCTTGAGCAATTTTTTGAATTTCATCATTGGTTTCAGCACTGTTTAAATTAAAGAAAATACTGCTAACACGATCCAATTCTTTTCCAGTAATATCTAATGCTTCAATGGTATTGTTAAAAGTAGGATCTTGATTGTTTTTAGTGATGTTATCAATTTCAGATTTGGTTACTTTTATAAAATGCTTTATTGCTGGAGAAAAATTATCGTTTTTAATTTTTGAAAATGGAGCAGTATCGAAAGGTGTTAGTAGAGGGTTTTTCATAGGTATTCCTTAACTATTAAAAGTTTTATTTTATGGGAACTATTTTTTTAAGAATGTGCTATTTAATACTTTTTGAACTTTCTTCAACTTTTATCTTTAATCCTTCTTTATAGGCGATTATCTTCTCTAAAACACCAGCATCGCTTGTGCCAATTATTTGAGCAGCTAAGATACCTGCGTTTTTAGCTCCGTCTAGCGCAACTGTTGCAACTGGAACGCCTCCAGGCATTTGTAAAATAGATAAAACAGAATCCCATCCATCAATTGAATTTCTAGATTTAACCGGTACGCCAATAACAGGTAAAGGAGATAGTGAAGCAATCATTCCGGGGAGGTGAGCTGCACCACCTGCACCTGCAATAATTACAGAAAACCCTCTGGTATGAGCATTTTTTCCATAATCAAATAATTTTTCTGGAGTTCGATGAGCAGAAACAATGTCTACCTCAATACCAATATCAAAACTTTTTAAAATGTCTATTGCTTCCTGCATGATTGGAAGGTCACTGGTGCTTCCCATTATTATTCCTACTTTATTCATAATCTATTATTTTAAATTCAATTCTGGATTTAATACTGATTTTAATTGCTGATAACTTTAATCGTATTTTTAACTATTTCAGCAATTTTATGGGCTTTATTTATGTCTTTATTTACAATGGTAACATGTCCCATTTTTCTAAAAGGTCTTGTTTGTTTTTTACCGTAAATATGTGGTGTTACGCCTTCAAGACTTAATATGTTCTCGATATTTTTATATTCAACATTTCCTCTATACCCTTCTTCCCCTACTAGGTTTACCATTATTGCAGCAAGTTTACTATTGGTTTCTCCTAATGGAAGATTTAAAATAGCACGTAAATGTTGTTCAAATTGATTGGTTACACTACCTTCAATGCTGTAATGACCACTATTATGTGGCCTGGGAGCTACTTCGTTTACGAGAATTTGATCAGCTTCAGTTTGAAATAACTCAACTGCCAAAAGACCGACATGTTCAAAAGCTTCCGAAACTTTTACTGCAATAGCCCTAGCTTTTTCAGCTACCTTGTTATCTATCCGTGCGGGGCAAATAACATATTCTACCTGGTTAGCTTCGGGATGAAATTCCATTTCTACTACCGGATAGGTTTTAATTTCACCTTTTGGATTGCGACTTACAATAACTGCTAATTCATTTTTAAAAGGAATTAATTGCTCCGCAATACAAGGTACGTTTATTAATTTATTAAGATCTTCATTATTTCTAATGATACTCACTCCCATGCCATCATAGCCACCTTTACTTTGTTTCCATACAAAAGGGAAATCTAAATCTTGATTAGAAACTGCTAATAATAAATTAGTATTTGAATCAAAAACTTGAAATGGGGAAGTGGGAATTTGATGAGTTTGATAAAATTGTTTTTGGGTTATTTTATCGTTGATGTTTTTTAATGTCCTCGGTCTGGGATAAACAATAATACCCTCTTTTTCTAATTTTTCTAATGCTTCTATGTTTACAAGTTCAATTTCAAAAGTAAGAACATCTACTTTTTTTCCGAAATTATAAACAGTATCAAAATCCATTAAGTCGCCAATTTCAAAATGATTACAAGCGATTTTGCAAGGTGCTTCGTTACTTGGATCTAGTACGCTAGTTTTAATATCGAATTTTCGAGTTTCGTATAGAAGCATCTTTCCTAATTGACCGCCACCTAAAATACCTAATGTAAATTCTGAAGAGAAATAATGAGTCATGGATTTATAATTAATTGCAAAAATAAATCATTCTAATCAGATAGAGAAGTTTACAAGAAATAATAAGTTAATATGTATCTTTGCATCTTTATTTGTTAGCGCTAATTTTTCTGACTAATTATTATAAAATTTAGATTTTAAAATGATTCAATTACACGATTTATTCTTTAAAAAATATATTTCTAAAACGCAGATTAATCAGGTGATTAATGATGTTGTAGTAAAAATAAATGATGATTATAAAGATAAAACCCCGGTTTTTTTAATTGTATTAAATGGCGCTTTCTTTTTTGGTGCAGATATCATTAAAAAATTTAATGGAGATTGTGAAATTAGCTTTATAAAAGTTGCTTCATACGATGGAACACAATCAACTGGAAATGTATCTACTGTAATGGGAGTAGATCCTTCTTTAAAAGGACGTGATGTAATTATTATCGAAGATATTGTAGATTCTGGCAATACGATAGAAGCTATTTTGAAAATACTTGAACAAGAACACGTTAAAAGTTATAAAATTGCAAGCATGTTTTACAAACCTCTTGCATTTACGAAAACGTATAAGGTTGATTATATAGGGATGGAAATTGAAAATGATTTTATTGTTGGATATGGATTGGATTATAATGGTTTAGGAAGAAATTTAAATACTATTTATAAGTTAAAACCTCGAAAAATGAAAAATATTGTTTTATTTGGTCCTCCAGGAGCTGGAAAAGGAACTCAAGCAGAATATTTAAAAGTTAAATACAATCTAACGCATATCTCTACAGGTGATGTATTTAGATATAATATAAAGAATGAAACTGAATTGGGATTATTAGCCAAATCTTATATGGATAAAGGCGATTTAGTCCCAGATGAACTAACAATAAATATGCTCAAAGCTGAGGTAGATAAAAATACAGATACCAAAGGCTTTGTTTTTGATGGATTTCCAAGAACTCATTCACAAGCTGCTGCATTAGATGCTTTTTTAGCAGAAAAAGGAGAGGGAATTAATGGTATGGTTGCTTTAGAAGTAACGGAAGATTTATTGGTTACACGTTTGTTAAAAAGAGGGGAGACAAGTGGGAGGTCTGATGACCAAGACGAACTTAAAATTAGAAATCGTTTTAATGAATACGAAACAAAAACGGCTGTATTAAAAGATTATTACCAAGATCAAAATAAGTATTTTGGAGTTGATGGAATAGGAAGTATTGAGGTTATTACAGAAAGGTTATGTAAAATTATTGATAAACTTTAGTAAATTATAAACCAATTATAGTAAAAATCCACGGCATTAATTATGACTGAAGGAAATTTTGTAGATTATGTAAAAATGCACCTTACCTCAGGAAAAGGAGGGCAGGGTAGTGCCCATTTACGCCGTGAAAAATACATTCCAAAAGGGGGTCCGGATGGAGGTGATGGAGGTCGTGGTGGTCACGTGATTTTGCGTGGAAATTCTAATCTTTGGACACTTTATCATTTGAAATTTAAAAGACATTATAAGGCAGGTTATGGAGGGGCTGGAAGCAAACAGACCAGTACTGGAGCAGATGGGGAAGATGTGATTGTTGAAGTACCATTAGGAACTGTAGTCAGAGATTCCGAAACTCAAAATATAATTCTTGAAATAACGGAAGAGAGTCAAGAAGTAATTATTGCTAGAGGTGGTAAAGGTGGATTAGGAAATGATCATTTTAAAAGTTCAACGAATCAAACTCCTCGTTATGCTCAACCTGGATTAGATGGAGTAGAAGTAGATATCACTTTAGAATTAAAGGTATTGGCCGATGTTGGCCTAGTGGGTTTCCCAAATGCTGGGAAATCGACTTTACTTTCTGTTGTTACTGCTGCAAAGCCAAAAATTGCGAATTACGAGTTTACAACGTTGAAACCTAATCTTGGTATTGTAAAATACCGTCATCATCAAACGTTTGTGATGGCAGATATTCCTGGAATCATTGAGGGAGCCGCAGAAGGAAAAGGTTTGGGACATTATTTTTTAAGACATATTGAACGTAATTCTACACTATTGTTTTTAATTCCTGCTGATGCCGATGATATTAAAAAACAATATGATATTTTATTAGATGAATTAAGACGTTACAACCCAGAGATGCTTGATAAAGATCGATTGATAGCTATTTCTAAATGTGACATGCTGGATGAAGAATTACAAGCTGAAATGAAACAAGAATTGGATATTGACTTTAAAGGAATACCATATCTATTTTTCTCTTCAGTTGCTCAACAAGGTTTAATGGAACTTAAAGATAAGCTTTGGGGAATGTTAAACAACTCCAAACTTTGATAAATAAAAAAATATTTTTTAACTTCTAAAGATATTTAAAGATACTTATTAATTTTACTTATGAACATACATTTTATTGCTATTGGTGGAGCAGCAATGCATAATTTGGCTTTGGCACTGCATTTAAAAGGAGATACCATTACCGGGAGTGATGATGAAATATTTGACCCTTCAAAAAGCAGGTTAAGCGCCTACGGAATATTACCAAAAGCATTTGGATGGTTTCCAGAAAAAATCACAACTCAACTAGATGCAATAGTTTTAGGAATGCATGCAAAAGCAGACAACCCCGAATTATTAAAAGCACAAGAATTGGGATTAAAAATATATTCATATCCTGAGTTTTTATACGAACAATCCAAATTTAAAACTCGGGTGGTAATAGGGGGAAGTCATGGCAAAACTACTATTACTTCTATGATTCTTCATGTGATGCATTATTTTAATCGAGATTTAGATTATATGGTAGGTGCTCAATTGGAAGGATTTGACGTGATGGTGAAGCTTACCGATGATAATGATTTTATTATTTTAGAAGGAGATGAATATTTGAGTTCTCCTATAGATAGACGACCAAAATTTCATCTTTACAAACCAAATATTGCTTTGTTAAGTGGAATTGCTTGGGATCACATTAATGTTTTTCCTACTTGGAAAAATTATGTTGAACAGTTTCGTATTTTTGTAGATTCCATAGTAGAAGGAGGGAGTGTCACCTATAATATAGAAGATACTGAGGTGAAAAAATTGGTAGAAGGTTCAGAAAATACCATTAGAAAATTTCCTTATCAAACTCCAGAATATCAGGTTGAAAATGGAATCACCATTTTAGAAACTGAGGAAGGTTCGATGCCTATTGAAATATTTGGAAAACACAATTTAAATAATTTAGCCGGTGCCAAATGGATTTGCCAACAAATTGGAATTGATGAAAACGATTTTTATGAAGCAATTTCTTCTTTTCAAGGTGCCAGTAAACGATTAGAAAAAATAACAGAAACAGAAAATTGTGTTGCTTATAAAGATTTCGCACATTCACCTTCAAAAGTTTTAGCAACTACTAATGCCTTGAAAAACCAGTTTCCAAACAGAAAACTAATTGCCTGTTTAGAGTTGCATACGTATAGTAGTTTAAATCCTGAATTTCTTAACGAATATAAGGGAACATTAGACGCTGCAGATGTAGCAGTAGTTTTTTATTCACCACATGCTCTAGAAATTAAAAAGCTAAAAGCCATTTCGCAACAACAAATAGCAGATGCGTTCCAAAGAGATGATTTAATTATCTATACCAATCCAATAGCGTTTAAAGACTTTTTGTTTTCTCAACAATTTAATGATATTTCAATATTGTTGATGAGTAGTGGTAATTACGGAGGATTGGATTTTGATGAGCTAAAGAATTTGATAGCATAACAATACTGAATTAATGATTGTTATTTTTAAAATAAAACTATCTAAACTAGATGATACCATTTCATAAAAACCAAAAGTATATATTTTAGGCATGCTACAAGCTCTCTTGTTTTATGTAAATATATTTTTCAGTTTGCAGATACTTTGTTACCTTTAATAACTTCCCGGTAATAAAAACCATTTATTTTGAAAGAATACAAATTCTCTTTTTCCATAAAAAAATGGAGTGAAGATGACCGTCCAAGAGAAAAATTATTGTTAAAAGGAAAAAATGCATTAAGCCATGCAGAACTAATAGCTATATTAATTAATTCTGGTAATAAAGAAGAAAGTGCAGTAGCCTTAAGTAAAAGAATACTAGCTTCTGTAGCTTTAAATTTAACTGAACTCGGAAAATTGTCGGTAAAAGACCTAATGAAATTTAAAGGTATCGGAGAGGCAAAATCAATAAGTATCATAGCAGCCTTAGAGTTAGGAAGAAGACGTAGGGGAGAAGAAGCAATAGAAAAGAAACAAGTAACATCCAGTTCCTCGGTTTTTGAATTAATGCAACCACTTATTGGTGAATTATCCCATGAAGAATTCTGGATTGTTTATTTAAATAATTCCAATAAAGTATTAAAAAAAATACAGTTAAGTAAAGGAGGAATCATAGGTACATTAGTTGACGTTAGATTGGTACTAAAAGCTGCTTTACAAATTGGTGCAGTTGGCCTTATTTTAACTCATAACCACCCCTCTGGTTCACTCATACCAAGCCAAGCTGATAAAAAAATTACTCAAAAATTAAAAATTGCAAGTGAAACTATAGACATAAAAGTGTTGGATCATCTAATTATTACTGAAAAAGCTTATTTTAGCTTTGCTGATGAAAACCTTCTATAGTACTGTTTATGTTATTAATTTATTCTCTTAAAACCACACAACGAATTACCTATATTTTTAAGCATATTTGTTTTAGAATTTTAGGTATTGAAGTGAATTTTACCAATGTAATAGAAGATTTTATAGCCTATTCTGGGCCAAAATTATCCTATGGTAAAAAAGAATTAGGTGACGAATTATTTATTCAGAGCACCGAATTATTAATGCAAGATGGGTTTGAAAGTATTGATATTACGGTTAAAGATTGGGGAGAAACAAAATGTTTCTTTGCAGTGGGGAAAAATAGCTCCTTGCCTTTTGATATTTTCGCTGCTAGCTTCTATTTATTATCTAGATATGAAGAGTATTTACCTCAAGTTAAAGACGAAAAAGGGCGATTTTTAGCTTCAGAAAGTATCGCTTTTAAAGCTGGATTTTTACAAGATCCTGTAGTTGATATTTGGGCTTATAAGTTCAAAGATTTATTACTGCAAACTTTTTCCGATATTAAGTATTCCAAAAGGAAGCCTAGTGTTCATACCATTATTAACGCCAGCCAACCACTGTTGTACAAGAATAAAGGTTTGTTAAGAACATTTATTGGTTTTTTCAATGACTTGTTCAGTTTTAATTTTAAAAGTATTTTTGATAGAAGTAGTGTGCTCTTTGGATTTAGAAAAGATCCATTTAATACCTTTAATTGGATCATAAATTCAGTAAAAAATAGTAAATCTAGTTTGACTGTTTTCTTTTTATTAGGAGCATCTAAAATTTTCGAAGAAAGTTTAAATTCTCAAAAAGAATCTTTTAAATTATTGATTAAAAATGTTTCAGATTATCAAGAAATAGGCTTAATATTTTCGGATGAAGCATTAAATAGTTTAGTGGTTTTAAACGAAGAAAAAGAAAAAATTGAAGCGATTACCAATAGAACCTTAAGACGTTCAATGAATAATGAATATTTAGTAAGTTTACCTCATAACTACCGAAATTTAATAGAATTAGAAATTGCAACAGATTATACCATGGTTTACGAAAATGTAATAGGATTTAGAGCGAGTACATGTTCTCCTTTTCTATTTTATGATTTAGATTATGAAATAGTTACTCCTCTAAAAATACACCCTATATCATTGACTTCAAAAGGTTTAAATAAAACTCCTACTTCAAAAAAAACAGAAACTATTCAAAAAATGATGGAATCTGTTAACAAAGTAAATGGAACTTTTTCAATGATATTTGACAATTATAATTTTATGAATAGTAAAAAAAATACGGTTCTAAAAACAATTTTCTCAGCAATTAATAAATAAATTTTAATGACAAATAACTTACAAATAAAAGATGTTTTTTTTGACCTAGACCATACTTTATGGGATTTTGATAAGAACTCAATGCTCGCATATAAAAGGGTGTTTAATAAATTTGAAATTGATGTAGATTTTGATGATTTTATTAAAATTTACGAGCCTATTAATCTAGCGTATTGGAAAAAATTTAGAGAAGAAAGAATAACTAAAGAAGAATTACGTAGAGGTAGGCTTATAGATTCGTTTAAAATATTTAATAAAGAATATGCTATTATTACTATAGATAAATTAGCAGATTCATATATTGAAGAACTTCCAATAGACAATTATCTTTTTGATGGAGCTTTAAATATATTAGATTATTTAAATGAAAAGTACCAGCTTCACATAATAACTAATGGTTTTGAAGAAGTTCAATTTAAAAAATTAAAGAACAGTGGTATTTTGCATTATTTTTCAACGGTTACTACTTCTGAAGGGCTTGGTTTAAAAAAACCGAATCCACTCATGTTTATGGCAGCATTGGATAAAGCCAATGCGAGTGCAAAACATAGTATCATGATTGGAGATTCTTTTGAAGCAGATATATTAGGAGCTAAAAATATTGGTATGGACACCATTTTTTATAATTACAGGAATGAAAAAAGACCAGATGAATTTAAAATAATTAATGCCTTATCTGAGATCAAATCTTACTTGTAGTAATACTTTTTATATCATTTTATCGTTAACTATTAAATTCTCCATCATTGAAAAATAAATTACACATACTTTTCTTATTTACAGCCATTAGTACATTATTTATGGCTTGTGTAAAAGATATCGATTTCGATCAAACAGATGATATAATACCAAGCCCAGTGGTAGCGCTTGATTTTATTTTTTTTAACATAAATTCTGAAAACTTCTCGGATATAAGTCCAACTAATTTAATAGTAACTGACACTACTTCTTTTGATTTTTTAAATGAAGACTTTTTGGTAGACAATTTAATAAAAGCCGATTTTTATTTTAAAAATACGAACAGTCTTCCAAGTCAATTAATTACTCAATATCAGTTTCTAGATGAAAATAATGTATTGCATTATGAAATCACCATTCCAGTAAATTCAGGCGCTATAAGTAACCCTGTAATTACGGAGTATACTGAAATAATTGATGAAGCTTCTATAGGTAATTTAGTGTTATCTAATAAATTGGTTGTCAATATAATAGCGACATCTTCCTTAATTAATCTTGATGGAATATTAAACTTAGAATCTAAAACCACTTATTATTTAAGACTTGAAGAATGAAAAACCTGATTACATGTTTCTTTATGTTTTGGGTAATCTCATTACTCTCTCAAAACAAAGAAGTTCTTTATGGTTTAGAGGAAACTCCTCAAGGAATGATTTTAAATCCGGGGAGTAGAATTTCTTACGATTATCATTTTGGAGTTCCATTTATATCTCAAATCCATTTCAATGGTGGTTCATCAGGTGTTACAGTATACGATATTTTTCAAGAATCAAGTGTCGATATAAATACTCGAATTAGCAATAAAATATTCGAATTAAAAAACACAGATTTTTTTACTGCAACTCAACAGTTAGAATTATTGAATTTTGGATGGAAAAACAAGAAAAATTATTATTTTTCGGGAGGTATTTACCAAGAATTCGATTTTGTATTATATTTTCCTAAAGATTTAGCAATTTTAGCTTGGGAAGGAAATGCTAATTACATTGGTAAAGAGTTTGATTTAGGGGAAATAAGTGCTTCAGGAGATTTTTTAACAGTGTATCATTTTGGGATCAATAAAAAGTTAAATAAAAAAATTACTATTGGAGCAAGAGTAAAATTGTATTCCAGTATATTAAATTTTAGAAGTACCAGTAATTCGGGTACTCTTCTGACCAGACTTAGTGAATCTGGAAATAATATTTATGAGCATATTTTGAGCAATCTAAATATGAATGTAAATACTTCCGGGATCACTTCTTTAAGTGAGTTAGATACTAGTGAGCAAGTAATAGATAAGCTCGTAGATAATGCATTATTTGGAGGAAATTTGGGGCTTGGAGTTGATTTAGGCGCTACTTATGAAATAGATGAAAAATGGACTGCAAGTGCCAGCATACTAGATTTAGGTGCTATTTTTCATAAAAAAGACATTGAATCTTATCAAGTAACTGGCGAATATACCTTGGATGGAATAGAATTATTATTTCCGCCTTTGCAAGTTGGAACGCCTTCAACGCCTTATTACGATGATTTAATTGACGATATTGAAGATAATTTTATAGTAGATACTATTTATAATTCTTATACTCAAATGCGTCCTGTTAAAATGTATGCTTCTATTAAATATAATTTTGGCAAAGAGATAGGAGGTGATGAAGTTTGTAATTGTTTAAAAATGGGGGAAAATCAAGAATACAATCAGTCTGTTGGTTTTCAGTATTTTAGTGTTTTTAGGCCAAAAGGCCCACAAATTGCTGCAACTTTATTTTATTATTACCGACTATCAGATTATTTTTCTTTGAAGACAACTTATTCTGCAGATTCCTATTCCTATTCAAATATTGGTTTGGGTTTAGTCACTACGATTAAAATGGTTAATTTTTATATTGTGGCCGATAATTTAAAATGGTACTCTAATTTGGCCAAGGCTAAAAGTGTATCTTTACAGTTCGGATTAAGTATTATAATAGACAAAAATGAATAAATTAGTTGCAGTAATATTTCTTTTTATGGGTATAATATCAAAAAGTTTTTCACAAAAATCTTTAAGTGATTACAGTTATGTCATTGTATCAGAACAATTTGAATTTCAACAAGAAAAAGATAAGTATCAATTAAATTCATTGACTAAGTTTTTATTTAATAAATATGGGTTTCATGCTTATTTTGATAGGGAAGTTCCCTTAAATGTATTTAGATGTGATGGGCTTTGGGCTGAAGCTGAAGGAACACCTGGCTTTATTATAACCAAAGTTCAATTGGTTTTAAGGGATTGTACTGGAGAAGTTATATATAGAACTAACTATGGAAAAAGTAAAGTTAAAGATTATAAAAAAGCATATTACGAATCTGTTAGGAACGCTTTTGATGACATAATTGCTCTTAATGTAATGCAAAAAGAAATTGAAGGTATGGATGTAACAACAACTCTTGATCCACAAGTAATTTTAGAAAATACTAAAAGCTCACCTGTTATTAAAACTGTTATAGCTACTAAAAATTCTATAAATAATGAGCCATTAAAAAAAGTGGAACCAACGATAGAGAAAACAATAAATTTAAATCTTCCTTTAAATAAATATACTAATTATAATCACATGGGAACGGTTTTTTTATTGCGAAAAACTGCTGTAGGCTATACGCTTTATCAAGAATTAATAGATACTGATGACGATTTATTATTAATTGGAAAGATCACTGTAAAAGGTTCAGTTATTAATTTTAAAAATGAAAAAGATAAAACTGCTGAGGTCTTGTTTGATGAGTCTAATAATTTAATTATAGGTAGCGGAAATAAAAGAAAGACGTATAATTATATTAATTAACTTTTTTTTGCTTTAAACCCAGTTGTATTTATTTTTAATATAAAACTAATTTAAAATGAAAAAATTACTTTATTTAGTAGTATCAGTATTTATAATTGCTTGTAATAATGATGACAATGATTCAACAGCTCCTGTAGTTACATTAATTGGAGAATCCTCTATAACTGTTTCTCAAAGCTCAACTTATGTAGATGCGGGTGCAACTGCAATAGATAATCAAGATGGAGATTTAACTTCTAGTATCGTAACGACTTCTGATTTAGACACTAGTACATTAGGTGCTTATACTGTTGTGCATAGCGTTTCGGATGCAGCTGGTAATGTTGGTTCGGCATCAAGACTAGTAGATGTTGGAGTCCCTGCTCCTTCTGTTGATATAAATGTTCTTTGGCAATCTCCACCAAGGTTTGATAGTATAACAGCTATGAAGGTAGCTCTTATAAACCCTGCTAAGTTTGTTATAAGTATAGAAGGACCTGGTGCAGATAGTTCATCAACCACAGGACCTAATAAAGCTCAATTATATCAATTTATCACAGATTTAACTACTTCTGGTTATACCGGTACATTAGTAATGCACCCAGATACAGCTTATACAGAATGGGCTCATGATTGGAATAATGGATCAACAGATGTTCCTGTCGATGGCTGGAAAAAATTTATAAATTATTTTAAAGAACTTAATGACACACTTGTTGTTCAAACTCCAGTTTTTCCTCAAGGGCTTAGACCAATGACAGAACTACTAATAGAGACAGGTAATGGCACTACCATGCCGCATACAACTGCTGACGCTTTGAATGTTTTATTTACTTCATTTAAAACTTATATGAATGATCCCAGTGTTACAATATCAGCAACAGGTGATTGGTTAAGCAACTACTTTCCAACTTCTGCAGATTATTATTATGCCCAAATGTACGATATGTGTTCTCCACCTGGAGGAACTGTTGCAAACGGTTTATGCGGTGTAAATACACCAGATGATAGCGGAGAGCGGGCACAACTAATTGCAGAAAGTATGGTGTCACTTATTACGGGTATGGGAGGTGTTGGAGCTCTTCCAGCATCTAGTGATCCTCCGAGCCGTTTAGATAAAGTTTCTTTTATTTTTACATATGCACCTATTGTTACAACAAATCTTCCTCCTGGAGGATATAACTCACCAATGTTTGGAGAGGGTAATAATTTTTGGACTAAATCTCAATTTACCAATGGTACCATTATGGAAAATGGTGCTATAAAACAAACAGGTTTTATTTGGTGGTTTAAAACAAAAATGGATATACATTACTATCAAGCAGGGATAAGTGATAGGGCCAGTACAGGTTTATGGCATTCCGAGGTTATACTTAATCCACAATGGTATGCAATACCCTAATTATTTTTTTAAACTCATAGAATCAAAACTCTTTCAGAAATGGTAGGTTTTCTTAAACAAAATTTAAAATTTTGCAATTGATAATAATAGGGGAACCTAAATCGCACAGGTAAAGTTATAATATGATTTTTGTTACATACTTGACGGATATAAGTTGTTATGTTAATTAATACCCATACTTATCCTTCCATAGATTTTTTAAATATTGTCTAAAATTATTTTCTTTACCATTGTTCCCAGGAGTATAAAATCGTGTTCCTTTAATTTCTTCTGGTAAGAATTCTTGCAATATAAAATTACGATCAAAATCATGTGCATATTGGTATTCTTGTCCGTAGCCTAATTCTTTCATTAATTTTGTTGGAGTATTTCTTAATGCAAGTGGTACTGATAAATCTCCTGTTTGTTTTACCATTTTCTGAGCATCCTTAATGGCTAGGTAAGAAGCATTACTTTTTGGAGAAGTAGCAAGATATATTACACATTGGCTTAAAATTATCCTCGATTCTGGATAGCCAATTATGTTTACAGATTGAAAGGTGGTATTGGCTAAGACTAAGGCAGTAGGATTTGAATTTCCTATATCTTCAGAAGCTAATATCACTAATCGTCTTGCGATAAATTTTAAATCTTCTCCACCTTCAATCATTCTTGCAAGCCAATAAACAGCTGCATTTGGATCGCTACCACGAATTGACTTTATAAAAGCAGATATGATATCATAATGCTGTTCTCCTGTCTTATCATATAAAACGGTGTTTTTTTGAACTTTTTGCAATACCATAGCATTAGTGATGGTAATAGCATCTGAATTTTCAGAAAGAACGACCAATTCAAGAATGTTTAAAAGCTTCCTTGCGTCTCCGCCTGATAATCTTAATATAGCTTCCGTTTCTTTAAGAGTTATCTTTTTTTTAGATAAATACTCGTCTTTGTCTATAGCTCTCTTTAAAAGAGCTTCTAAGTCAGTTTTGTTGAATGATTCGAGTACATATACTTGACAACGAGATAAAAGTGCAGGTATTACCTCAAAACTTGGATTTTCTGTAGTAGCTCCAAATAAGGTAATCCATCCTTTTTCTACCGCTTTTAGAAGTGAATCTTGTTGAGATTTACTAAATCGATGAATTTCATCAATAAATAAAATTGGATTTTTTGTGCTAAAAAGAGAATCGCTTTTTTTAGCTTTTTCGATAACTTCTCTAATTGCAGCTACGCCACTATCTATAGCGCTTAACATATAGAAAGGTCTTTTTGATTCTTCAGCAAGAATTGTGGCAAGTGTTGTTTTCCCGGTACCTGGGGGTCCCCAAAATATCATAGAGGATAACATCTGTGAATCTAATTGAGATTTTATTGCACCATTTTTGCCTATTAAATGTTTTTGACTTAAATAGTCATTTAAGGATCTAGGTCTTATACGTTCTGCCAATGGAATACTCATAGCTGTAAAAATACAATTTTATTAACGTGCTTATACTGACAATTTAACCGAAATTTGAAAAAGGGTTTATTTTTTGAATTTAAACGATTATGACAAAAAAAGATAATTTATATTTTTCTAATGATGTGCTGCTATTTCCGTTACTTTTTTTGCTAGCTATCGTTGTTGTCTTTTGGATAGAATCGCATTTTAATATTAATTTAAATCATTTAGGAATTTATCCAAGAAAAATAGAAGGCTTAAGAGGAATACTATTTAGTCCATTTATACATGGTGATGTAAAGCACTTATTTAATAATGCAATCCCTTTATTAGTGTTAACTTCTGCTTTATTTTATTTTTATAGAAGGATAAGGTGGAAAGTTTTAATATACGGTCTGTTATTAACAGGATTATTTACTTGGCTAATAGGAAGGTCAAACATACACATTGGTGCTAGTGGTGTAATTTATATGTTAACAGCATTTTTAATGTTTAGAGGTATTTTGTCAAAACACTATCAATTAACTGCATTATCATTTGGTGTTATATTTTTATATGGTGGCTTTATTTGGTATATATTTCCAACAGACCCTAAAATATCTTGGGAAGGTCATTTATCTGGTTTTATAGTAGGGATAATATTTGCTTTAATATTTAATAAGCAAACCTTACCTGTTAAAAAATATGTTTGGCAAAATGAAGATTACAATCCAGAAGAAGATCCTTTTATGAAAAATTTTGATAAAGATGGAAATTTTATAGAAACTGTACCTGAAACAGAAATTGTTGAGCCTCAAAAAGAACCTTCATCAATAAATTATATTTTTAAAAAATCAATTCCCGAAGAAAAGAAAGATTTATAAAGATCGTTGTCTGATGGTTTCATACAAAAATGCTCCACATGCTACAGAAACATTTAAAGAGTTAACATCTCCTAAAAGTGGTAATGATGCCTTGTGATCTACAATGTTTAAAACAGATTTAGAAACACCTTTACCTTCAGATCCCACAATGATAGCTAGTGATTGGTTTAAGTCTAAATCATAGACACTTTTATCCGTTTTCTCAGTAGCTGAAACAGTAGTGATATTGGAAGCCTTTAAATAAAAAATAGCATCTTTTATGTGATCAACTTTACAAATAGGGATTTTAAATATAGCCCCAGCTGAAGTTTTAACCGTATCACCAGTTACTGGTGCACCCCCTTTTTTTTGTATTATAATTGCATCAACTCCGGTACATTCTGCGGTTCTTATAATTGCACCAAAATTTCGCACATCACTAATTTGATCTAATATAATAAATAAAGGTTTTTCCTTTTCTGAAAGTATCTTCTCGACAATTTCTTCTAGCCCATAAAATGGAATAGGAGAGGTAATGGCTATAATACCTTGATGATTTCCATGAGTTAATCTATTTAGTTTTTCAACCGGAACATGGTTTACAGTAACATCACTTGATTCAATTTTTTTTATTATTTCCTCAATCTTAGGATTCGTTGAATCTTTTTGAATAAATAATTTATCAATTACCACATCTGAACCTAATGCTTCTAATATAGGATGTATGCCGAAAATTGTATTTTGTTTATTTGCCATTTTTAATAAAAATATAGAGATAAAAAAAAGACTGTCTTATAAAGACAGTCTTTTCTAAATTTTAAAAAACCTTTGTATTATCTGATAACTTTTACAGAACCTTCAGTTCCATTAATGTTAACTTTTACAATATAAGTACCGTTAGATAAGTTAGACATATCTACAGTAGATTGCATTGCATTTACATTAGCATTATAAACTTGTTGACCTAACATGTTATAAACAGCTACAGAGTTAATGTTTTCTTGAGCTCTTAATGTTAAAGTTCCATTGCTCATTGCTGATCTAAATCCTTTAGATGAAAAATCTTCACTACCTAAGAATCCTTCTACGTATACGAATTCATCGTAATAAGCTTCATGGTTAGTAGAAATTGAATAGAAATCAAATCCACCAACAGAAGTTGGAGAAGTTCCGTCAGCGCTTGTGTAAGCAGTTCCAACTGGAAGTACTACGTTATCAGCAACAACAAATTCCCATGTTGCAGCAGAAATACCAGCAGAAACATCCCAATTCATTTTAACATTAAACCATTCTCCTTGAGGATAGGTAAATGAAACTAAACCTAAAGCAGAATCATCTATAAATCCTTCACCTGGAGTTAATAAATCTTGATTAAAGAAAATGTTACCTACAGCCCATTCTCCAGAACCAATTGGCACTGTTCCTTGTAAGTTAAAGTAACCTTCTTTATCATTAGGAACTAACATCCAGAATGATAATGCCCATTCTCCAAAGATTTTGTTTTCTAAATCTAATACAGCATCAGTTGTACCATCACCTGGTATAAAACCAGACTGGTTTCCTGTGTAAGCTTGAGCATCAGATGACATCATAGCACAACCTGGTCCACCACCACAACCCCAGTCTGTCCACCAATTAACAAAAATTGGTTCACCAGGTGTGTAAGATTCCATGTCGTCTGTGTACTGAGCGTTCATTGACACCATAACTAGTGAAAAGATCGCTAATAAAAAATAATTTTTTTTCATGATAATTTTGTTTTTAAAAGTTAATGAATAACAAATATATATAAATAATACATTAAAATTGTTAATATTTAACAATTATTTATTATTAAATTTTAAATAAACATAAAAAGCTAAGTTTCTAAATAGAAACTTAGCTTTTTATTAAATTAACTATATTTTTTAATTAAATATAGCGATAGTTTTATATGCAAATGGTGATTCAAAATAAGGACCACTTAATGTAGCTCCTGCATTACTAACGTCCCAAACTCTTCCGTCTGTCATCTCTAACTCAAAATTTGTTTGAATAAATGCTGGTATACTAAACTCTGTTCCTTCATTAGTGAATAAATCATAAACATCTTGAGATTCCATAGCAATTTCTATATATGGAAGTCCATTAACAGGACTTAATTCTACAAACTCTGAACTAGGTATTGTTCTGTACAAAACCTGTTCTGATATTGGAACTTCAGTATCCTGATCTGAAAACACTTGTAATCTCACTCTCACCTCTTTGAACTCAGGGTAGAAACTACCATCTCCTTGTTGTACTTCAACAGTGAAACATAAACAGCTGTCAAAATTTCCACCTGGTAAACCTATAATGTCTTCAGGATAAGATAATATTCTTAATGCCGATCCACTTGTATCTACATTATCGTATAAATTGTCTATTGCTAAGTCGCTTTCAGTACAAGAAGTAAATCCTCCTATTACAATAATTGCAACTAATATTGATTTAAATATGTTTTTCATAATTATTTATTTTATTATTAATTAGAACTTGGAAAACCACCAGTTTGAGCTGAAGGAGGATTGGTATCCCAAAATACTTGTACATCAACATTTGCTTTTTGAGCAATATTTTGATTAGTATTAGCTTCATCAGCAGGATAAAAGAATGATCTCACAAATTTACCTGGATTAGGATCTACAGTAAATTGAAGTGTATTTGGATATCCTGTCCTTCTATAAAAATTATAAGAATTAGTTCCGTTACCATAATGAGCAACAAAATGTTGTTGACCTAATATGTTCATTCTTTCTTCTGGCGATACTGAATTGAATATCCCTATTTTGTCGTTTATGTAATCTGAAACTGTTGCATCTGATGGTGCATATGTTGATAAGTCAGCGTCTGGATCCTTAGATCCAAAACTCATCACTTTATCAATGGATATACTCATCGCATCTCTTAAAAAAGAACCAGCATCACCAGATCCACCATTTAGTGCCATTTCTGCAAGCATTAAATGAGACCAAGAAGCTAAATAAATAGGAGTAATTCCTGCTCCACCTCCACCTTGGCCAATACCAACGCTAGAGAAACGATTATCATCAAAATTACCAGCTACTGGATAAACACCTCTTGCAGTTCTTTTAAATGTGTCAGGTGGAATACCACCGCCAAATCCATGATCTCTTCCCCAGTAACCATTATCTACACTACAAAATACCATAGAACCAGGATAGTGTACGGGTCTTGGTTGTGTAGAACAAAATAATCTTTCAGGATCAGTTCCACACTCTTCTCCATTTATGCCAAGAGCTCCTGGAGTACAATCATTTTGTCTGAAGAAATAATACCTTCTTCTTGGATCGTTATCTTTTAACATTTTATTCATCAACCAGTCTGATCTATAACTAGTAACACCGCCAGCTGTATAATCACTCTGATATCCTGGTGCTCTAGCATCAATTTGATCATTAATTAATGCATCATATTGAAACTGAAAGTCATCTGCAGTAGAAGATATAAAGTTATTTGGATTTGATGCAATTGAATTAAATGCTCCTACAGCACTTGGGTTGTATAATCTCTGATTTAGAAAAGCCTGCATTTTTAATGTATTAGCAAGTTTTTTCCACTTATCAAAATCATTGTTGTAGTAAAAATCATTTGTTAGGCCAAGATTTCCAAGAAGACCTAGTCTTGAAATAGCACTATCTAACATTGTTAAAGCACTTTCATATACTAAATTACCGGCATCAACTGTTGGTGCAGGAAAATCAGTTAAATTATTAGCTTCGCTGTTTGGCACAGGTCCAAAATAATCAACTAAGGTCATAAGCGTATATGCTTTTAGGATCTCCATCACTGCAATATGATTTCCTCTTTCTCCAGTACTTTCAGCCAAGGCAGTAGCATTTTTCATGTCAGAGAACATATTAACATATGCCAATCTCCATTCAAAATTAGTTTGAACTGGTTCAAAAGCAGTAACATAATTAACTGCTCCCATTTGCTCTATTCTAGTAAGTCTAGCTCCGTTAGTACCCATTGCGTCTACAAAACGTGCAAAGTCTACTTGGATAGCTACCATGTATCTATCTAAATTACCATTATCTACAGTAATTTGATTTGGATCGTTTATTAAATCTAAGTCAGTTGTTTCACATGAAGTGAAGGTCAAGCCAAGAAGTAGAATTAATAATATTGATATTTTATTTAAATTTTTCATTTTTATTCTTGATTTATATTATTAGAATGATACGTTTACACTCATACCGTATCTTTTACTACTTGGTCCGGTTAAGTAATCAAACCCTTGTCCATTTGAATCTCCTAGTGCAGTTGTGTTAGGGTCAAAATTAATACCATCTGGAGTGTTATAAGCATCATACCACATATTGTAAGCACTTGCTTTAAAAACAACTTTTCCAAATGGAGTATTCTCTAACATTTTCGAAGGTAAAGAATAACCGAAACTAACTTCTCTTAATCTTACTACAGAGGCATCGTATACTGATAATTCATTAGCAGGACTTGCAAATCCATTGTCAAAATAAAAGTTCGAGTTATTAATTTGAACATCATTTACTTCTCCAGTTGCCGTAACACCAGGTAATATATAAGTAGACAATCTATCTTCAGTGTCAGTAGTCAAACCTCTACCCATTAACGTTGCAATAGTAGTTGAATAAATGTCACCACCTGATGTATGTTGAACACTCAAATTCAATGACCAGCCCTTGTAAGAAAAAGTGTTGGTGTAATTCATTACAAAATCAGGATTTGGATCACCTATAAAAGGTAATATACCTTCATCATCAACTTCAGTAGACACATAGTTTCCTACACCATCAACAATTAAGTTCCCATTTTCATCTCTAGCAATAGAAGAACCAAATATAGAACCTAATGGATAACCAACTCTAGCACCGTTTCCTAAATTAGTAAATCCTTCATAAATAATAATGTCATTATCTCCTATATCGGTAACATTACTTTCGTTTTTAGTAAAGTTAACACCGATATTCCAATTAAACCCTTCAGATCTTTTTAATACATCAAGACCTACGATAGCTTCAATACCCCAAGATTCGATTTCACCAATATTTGTACTTGTAAATCCTGCTCCTGTACTTAATGGAATTGGAGCAGATTGGATAATTAAATCATTAGTTACTCTTGTGTAATATGTGAAGTCAATATTTAATCTGCTAAATAATTTAGTTTCTAAACCATATTCTAACTCGGTGAATAATTCAGGTTTGATATTTGGATTTCCAACAAAACTATTTGTTGTGTTACTTGTAGTATTAATCCATCCTTGAGTATTTAGAGACAACCCAGTTACTGTTGGATATCCTGTAGCAAAGTTTGCAGAAGTTCCATAACCAGCTCTAAGCTTCATGTAATTTAAAAAATTATCTGATCTAATGCTTGGAAAAGCAGAAGTTGGAATGAATGATAAACTAGTAGATGGGTAAAACAATGTATTGTTCTTTTCTGTATTAGATACCCAATCCTGTCTTCCTGAAAAGTTTACGAAAATCCAGTTGTTCCAATCAAATCCTAATGTACCATATAAACCTATGATATTTCTTTCTTCATGATATTCAATATAACCATGATTTACATATCCTTCATGTGCGAAAAAATCAAAAACTTGTTGATCTGAACTGTTAACGCCAATTCTATCATATCTTGTATTTCTTGAAGTTGCACCCACCAAAAAGTTAAAATTTAGTTGATCATTTACAAAAGAATAATTATTTCCACTAAAAGCAAGGTTATGATCCTCTATGAAATTAGTATTATTCCAAGTTTCATAAATTCCAGAATCTGTAATAATATCTCCAGTTGTTCCACCTCTATTTTGTGAATTAACATTGTTTTCAGAATAAGTATCAATACTTCCTTGATACATAAGGTTCAAGTTATCATTAAAGTTATAGTCTAAAGCAGCAAATCCGTTTACACGATTAACTTTTTGTGAAAATTTAGCATTTTGAACAGTCCAAAGCGGATGTTGAATAGCATTGTCATCTCTGTAGTAGATACTTCCTCCATCAGGTAATTCATATGGTAATTCATAAAAATCAATACTTCTAGGAGTATAAAATAAATCCCCAAAGATAGAAGATCCACTTCCGCCAGTACTACTACCAAAACTAGCTGCTACTGGAGGGGTTTTGAAATCAGTTTTTGTGTAAGTCATAGAACCTCTAACATTTAATTTGTTAGTAAGTTTAGCTCCACCAGAAACAGTTAAGTTAGTTCTTGAAATTTCATTACCAGGTGTAAAACCTTCGTCACTAACGTGTCCGAAAGACATTCCGTAATTATATTTATTATCTTCACTTCTTCCTCTAAAGTTTGTTGAAATACTAGCAACACCACCTGTTCTGAAAAATTGTTCCACACTATTTCTAGGTTTCCATTCATAACGTTTGTTATCACCATTAGCCTCAAAAAATGTAGCTTGATAGTCAGGATAATTAGAAGCTAAAAAAGCTGATGTAGAGTATGGGTGTGCTACCGATCCAGAAGCAGCTCCAGGAACTGTGTTGTCTCCATTTATTGCAGTATCACTTCCATATCCGCCAAGTCCATCTTCGTAAAATCCAGGACCCCAGTTACTGTAGAACCAACCAAAAGCTTGATCAAATCCACCTCCATACTGATCTTGATAATCAGGAAGTGAAGCTACTTCATTAAAGAAATAGGATGTTGAAATTTCAACTTCTTGCTTTGCTTTCATATTTGCAGACCCACTACCGGTTTTCGTTGTAATTAATATTACACCATTTCGACCTTGGGTACCATATAATGTTGTTGCAGCTAAACCTTTAAGAATATCAATATTCTCGATATTATTAGGATCAATATCAAAAGATCTACTTGATCCTGAGTTACCGTCAATGAAATTACCTGCAGCATTCGCATCACTACTGTAAGGAACACCATCAACTACATAAAGCGCATTGTTGTTTCCAGAGAATGAGTTCATACCTCTAATGATTACTTTGTTGGCAGATCCAGATAAACCGTTTGAGGTAGTAATTTCTATACCAGCAGTTTTTCCTTGAAGTACACGAGTTAAATCTGTTTCAGGATTATCTTGTATTTCTTCTTCACTAATCGAAGATACTGCATAACCTAATGCTTTCTTCTCCTTTTTAATACCCAAGGCAGTAACAACGACTTCTTCTAACACAGCCGCATCTTCTGTCATCTGAAGGCTTATGTTACTAGTAGCTGCAGTTACAGCTCTTTCAGCTGAATTAAAGCCTACATAGCTAAACACAATCGTTTGTCCCACATCCGCGTTGACAGTATAATTACCATCAAAATCTGATTGCGTTCCACTACTTGTGCCTTTTACAATAATATTTACTCCTGGTAATGGTAATCCGCTATTATCGGATACTGTACCGGAGATTGTTTTTTCTTGTGCGAACGTAAGTTGCACTACAAACGCTAATAAAAGCGTCAAAATTCCACTAAACTTTGTTCTCATTTTTTAAGATTTATTTGAATTAACCATTCGCAAAAATCATAATAAAAAGTTAAATACACAACTATTTAAACCTAAATTTTAGTTTTTTTTAACTCTTATGTCTTGTTTTTCTTGAATGTTTGCTAAAATTTAGAAGAAATACCAATGTGAATTTTTGTGTTAGAAAAATCAAAATTTTGATTTTGAGCATTTCCGTTAGCGATACTAAATTTAATAATACTAGTCCCAGTTTGTAGGCCGATGCCGATACCAAAGCTATATAATTTTTGTTTCAATGCTATTATTTGATTTTCAAAATATGCAAAATCAATAATACTATGAACATACATATCTTGATTAAATTGATAACGGTATTCCGAATTTAAAACTGAATAAAAAGATGCATCAATACTATTTTCATTGAATCCTCTTATACTATTTATACCTCCAAACCTAAAAAGTTCATTGGTTAAATAATTTTCACTGTTTAATAGTTGAGTGCTATTTTTTAAATAGATGGAGTTTTTATAATTTAAATTAAATATATAATGAAACATTAAACTTGCTCTTACTTGAGTTTCATTTGTGTTTTTAGTTTCTTTTGAGCCAATTTCACTATCTAGATATATTTCAGTTTTTATTGGGAAAAGTATATTGTTTTGTGTTTTTGTAAATGATACGCCCGCAAGAAGGAAATTTGATGTATAATCCTCCACATCAATGTATAAAGAATTATCTTCTCTTAAATTACTGGATTCGTAACTTTTATATCCTAAATAAGTTTTTGAACTAGGACTAATTTGATATTTCACCTTAATTAATTGATCTGAAGTAGAAAATGTACTGTCTCTTTTAAATATTTTTAACTCTGTTATAAGACCAAATGGAGTATTAAATAAATAGGGTAATGTGAGTCTTGCTCTAAATTTCTGTTGATCATTACCATCCGCTTTATAGTTCAGTAAAAATTGTTCTCCAAAGTTCAAATTGTTATTGAGCTCTAAATTTAAATAGCCATTGAATATTAATTTTTGAGAACTTTCAGCAGTAGCAAATCCTAAGATTCCATCAAAGAGGTTGTTTTTTTCTTTTTTTAAATATAAGTAAACTACTGTTGAGTCTTTTTTAAAAAGTATTTCTGGAGGTTTTGTTGCCGATACAAAACCCAAAGAATTTAAAATATTGTTTTTTTCAATTAATTTAGATTTATTGAATTCCTTCCCTTTTTTTATTCCAGCATAATACTTGATGTGAGATTTTGAAACCTTATCATAACCTTTAAATATAATGCTATCTATAGTTCTAGAGTCTCCTTTTAGTAGTTTTACATCAGCAAATAAAGTTTTTCTTTTTTTAGTTATATTTTCTAATTTGATTCTTGCAAAAACATTACCATTTTCTGTTTTTAATAAATTTAACTTTTCGATGGAAGGTTCTATGGCATTGAATGCTAGGATGAAATAAGTGTCAGTAACTTTTTTTGATATTTGTAAAAGCTCTCTTTTACTGAAATCTTTTTCTGAATAAAATAGTTGAATTGATTTGTATTTGGAGCCTAGATCATAAAGCACAACATAAGTGCTATCATTCTTTTTTTCAAGGGAACGCATTTCGTTTTCTATAAAACCAATGGATTCTAGGTAGTGGTGTAAAGTATCTGCTTCTTTCTTTAAATTTAAATAATTAATAAATGTTTTATTTAAATTTAAAGAATCTATTGTTGATTGTGAAGTGGTGTCTTGAGCTTTAAATTTCAGGTGTAAATTTTGCGCATTTAAATTAGAAAAAAATGCGGCATATATATTAAGGTATATTAAAATGTAAAATAATGATTTCAAAAACAAATAAAATTAGACTTGTAAAGCTAACGTACCTTTATGTTAATTCATATATATTATCAGTTATTTTTTTAATTATAATACAATCGTTGATTTGTATAAATATGCAAAGTGGTGCATTGCTATTTAAATTTGACAGGTTCGTCTAATTGAAGACTCTTTTTAAATACTTTAAAAAATTAATTATTAGGGTTGTTTTTACATAAAATTATTTCTACATTTGCAAACCCTTAAAAAAGGGTATTTTATTATATAAAAAGTTTATATGCCAACAATTTCACAATTAGTACGAAAAGGAAGAGCCAAAATAACCAAGAAGAGTAAATCGGCTGCTTTAGATTCGTGTCCTCAAAGAAGAGGGGTGTGTACACGTGTGTATACTACTACGCCAAAAAAACCAAATTCAGCAATGCGTAAAGTTGCAAGAGTAAGGTTGACAAATGGTAAGGAAGTAAATGCGTACATCCCAGGTGAGGGTCACAATTTACAAGAGCACTCGATAGTATTGGTTAGAGGTGGAAGGGTAAAAGATTTGCCAGGTGTTAGATATCATATCGTTCGTGGAGCTTTAGACACCGCTGGTGTTGAAGGTAGAACACAACGTAGGTCTAAATACGGCGCAAAACGCCCTAAAAAGTAAAATTTAAAAGTTTTAAAGAGAAGACATGAGAAAAAAAGCAGCCAAAAAAAGACCGCTTTTACCGGATCCAAAATTTAACGACCAGTTAGTAACTCGTTTTGTTAATAATTTGATGTGGAACGGAAAAAAATCGGTGGCTTTCAAAGTATTTTACGATGCGATTGCAATTGTAGAAGAAAAGAATCAAGACGAAGAAAAAACTGCACTCGAATTGTGGAAAGACGCTTTGTCTAATGTAATGCCTCACGTAGAGGTTCGTAGTCGTAGAATAGGAGGGGCAACTTTTCAAATTCCAAGACAAATACGTCCAGACAGAAAAGTTTCAACAGCTATGAAATGGTTAATTCTATTTTCTAGGAAAAGAAACGAAAAGTCCATGGCGCAAAAATTAGCTGCAGAAATACTAGCTGCTGCTAAAGAAGAAGGTGCAGCTGTTAAAAAACGTGTGGATACACACAAAATGGCAGATGCAAATAAAGCATTTTCACATTTTAGATTTTAGAAAATGGCACAAAGAGATTTAAAATATACAAGAAATATAGGGATTGCTGCACACATTGATGCCGGTAAAACTACTACTACAGAACGCGTATTGTATTATACGGGTGTAAGTCACAAAATTGGAGAAGTACATGATGGTGCGGCAACCATGGACTGGATGGAACAAGAGCAAGAAAGAGGAATTACTATTACCTCTGCCGCAACAACTTGTACTTGGCAGTTTCCATTGGAAAATGCAGAAGTGCTTCCAGACACCAAAGATTACCACTTTAATATTATTGATACTCCTGGTCACGTAGACTTTACGGTTGAAGTTAATCGTTCGCTTCGTGTGCTTGATGGGTTGGTATTCTTATTTAGCGCTGTTGATGGTGTAGAACCTCAATCAGAAACAAATTGGAGACTTGCTGATAACTACAAAGTGCCAAGAATTGGTTTTGTAAATAAAATGGACCGTCAAGGATCTGATTTTATGATGGTTTGTAATCAAGTTAAGGAAATGCTGGGTTCTAATGCAGTGCCAATTGTTTTAAATATTGGAGATGAAGAGGATTTCAGAGGTATTGTAGATCTAGTTAAGAATAGAGCTATAGTTTGGCATGATGAAGGGATGGGAGCTAAGTTTGATGTTGTTGAAATTCCTGACGATTTGAAAGAAGAAGCTAAAAATCTTCGTGGTAAACTTATTGAAGAAGTTGCTGCTTATGATGAGGATCTCTTAGAAAAATATATGGAAGACGAAGATTCAATTACGGAAGATGAAGTGCATGCTGCGCTTCGTGCTGCGGTAATGGATATGTCTATTATTCCTATGATTTGTGGTTCAGCTTTTAAAAACAAAGGAGTACAGTTTTTATTGGACGCAGTTTGTCGTTATTTGCCATCTCCATTAGATAAAGAGGCAATTGTTGGTGTAAATCCTAATACAGATCAAGAAGAATTAAGAAAGCCAGACGTAAATGAGCCATTTGCTGCTTTAGCATTTAAAATAGCAACGGATCCTTTTGTGGGACGACTTGCTTTTTTCCGCGCTTATTCTGGTAGATTAGATGCTGGTTCTTATGTGTTGAATAACCGTTCCGGAAAAAAAGAACGTATCTCACGTATCTACCAAATGCACGCTAATAAACAAAATGCTATTAGTTTTATTGAAGCAGGAGATATTGGAGCAGCGGTAGGATTTAAAAGTATTAAAACTGGAGATACTTTATCTGATGAAAAACATCCAATAATTTTAGAAAGTATGGATTTCCCAGACCCAGTAATAGGAATTGCTGTGGAACCAAAAACTAAAGCGGATGTTGATAAATTAGGTATGGCCTTAGCAAAACTTGCTGAAGAAGATCCAACATTTACAGTTAGAACAGATGAGGCATCGGGACAGACAATTATTTCTGGAATGGGTGAGCTTCACTTAGATATTATCGTTGACCGTTTAAAACGTGAATTTAAAGTGGAAGTTAACCAAGGGAAACCTCAGGTTGAATATAAAGAAACTATTACACGTGAAGCCAATCATAGAGAAACCTACAAAAAACAATCTGGTGGTCGTGGAAAGTTTGGTGATATTGTGTTTACACTAGAGCCTGCTGAAGAAGGAAAAACTGGATTAGAATTTATAAATAAAATTAAAGGAGGTAATGTTCCTAAAGAATTTATACCTTCTGTAGAAAAAGGTTTCAAAATGGCTATGGTAAATGGTCCATTGGCTGGATTCGAGGTAGATAGTATGAAGGTAACTTTAACAGATGGATCCTACCATGATGTGGATTCAGATCAATTGTCTTTTGAATTAGCTGCAAAACTTGGGTTTAAATCAGCTGCTAAAAAAGCAGGTGCTGTCATTTTAGAACCAATAATGAAACTAGAGGTTCTTACTCCCGAAGAAAATATGGGAGATATTGTTGGAGATCTTAACCGCCGTCGTGGTCAATTAAGCGACATGGGAGATCGTTCGGGATCTAAAGTAATTAAAGCTACAGTTCCATTATCTGAAATGTTCGGATATGTAACTACTTTAAGAACTTTATCATCTGGTAGAGCAACTTCAACAATGGAATTTTCACACTATGCAGAAACTCCTTCTAACATATCAGAAGAAGTGATTGCAACAGCAAGAGGAACAGTTAACGCTTAATATTAAGGCAATGAGTCAAAAAATTAGAATAAAGCTAAAATCTTACGATCATAACTTAGTAGACAAATCTGCTGAAAAAATTGTTAAGACTGTAAAAAGTACAGGAGCAGTTGTAACGGGACCAATTCCTTTACCAACTCATAAAAAAATATTTACCGTATTGCGTTCACCGCATGTAAATAAAAAGAGTAGAGAACAATTTCAATTAAGTTCTTACAAAAGACTTTTAGATATTTATAGTTCTTCGTCAAAAACAATTGATGCTTTGATGAAACTAGAATTACCGAGTGGTGTAGAAGTAGAGATTAAAGTTTAAATTGAAGTAGTTAACATTCATACCAATAGTATGAATTTAATCAATGAGCAAATGCTTAATACATGTCTGGAGCTTGAATGCAAAGGAAAAACGGAAAAAATAATATTCAGGATTGAATTTATTTTAATCCTGTTTTTTTTAGACAACATTTTAGAATTAAAGAGTAAATAATTAATAATTAATAAATAATAAATATGTCTGGGTTAATTGGAAGAAAGATAGGTATGACTAGTATCTTTGACGCAAACGGTAAGAATATGCCGTGTACCGTTATTGAAGCAGGTCCCTGTGTTGTTACCCAAGTCAGAACTAAAGAAGCTGACGGGTATGAAGCTCTTCAACTTGGTTTCGATGACAAAAAGACTGCCACAAAAGCTGCTCAAGGGCATGCTAAGAAAGCAGGAAGCGCAGTTAAGCGTAAAGTTGTAGAATTCCAAGGATTTGAAGAAGATTATAATTTAGGCGACACTATAACAGTGGAGCATTTTAAAGAAGGGGAGTTTGTTGATATTTCAGGAACTTCAAAAGGAAAAGGATTTCAAGGTGTTGTAAAACGTCATGGTTTTGCTGGTGTAGGTCAAGCGACTCACGGTCAGCACAATCGATTAAGAGCTCCTGGATCAATTGGTGCAGCTTCATATCCTGCAAGAGTATTTAAGGGTATGCGTATGGCTGGGCAAATGGGTAATGAAAAAGTAAAAGTACAAAACCTAAGAGTGTTGAAAGTAGTTGCTGAAAAGAACTTACTTGTTGTAAAAGGATGTATTCCTGGAGCAAAAAATGCTTATGTAACTATTCAGAAATAATGAAGGTAGCAGTATTAGATAAAAACGGAAAAGACACAGGTAGAAAGGTAGACCTTTCTAAAGATGTGTTTGGAATTGAGCCTAATAATCATGCGCTATATCTTGACGTAAAGCAATATCTTGCAAATCAAAGGCAAGGTACGCACAAGTCAAAAGAACGTGCAGAGATTACTGGTAGTACAAGAAAAATAAAGAAACAAAAAGGAACTGGTACCGCCCGTGCGGGAAGTATCAAGTCTGGTGTTTTTAGAGGTGGTGGTAGAATGTTTGGTCCAAGACCAAGAAATTATTCTTTCAAATTAAATAAGAATCTAAAAAGATTAGCGCGTCGTTCTGCTTTGAGTATCAAAGCAAATGAAAAAGCAATAGTTGTATTAGAGGATCTTAATTTTGATTCACCAAAAACTAAAGAATTTACAGCAGTATTAAAGTCTTTAGGCTTGGATGCTAAAAAATCTTTATTTGTGTTGGGAGAGTCAAATAATAATCTATATTTGTCGTCTCGTAATTTGAAAAGCACTGAAGTGTTAACTAACTCTCACTTAAGTACATACAAAATAATGAATGCAAACAGCCTAGTGTTGTTTGAAAGTTCATTAGAAGGAATCGAGTCAAACTTAAGTAACTAGAAATAATGAATATCTTAATTAAACCTATCATAACAGAAAAAGCTACGGCCGATGTTGAAAATTTCAACAGATATACTTTTGTAGTTAATCCAAAGGCGAATAAGGTAGAAATTAAAAAAGCGGTGGAAGCTGCTTATGAAGTTTCGGTTACTAAAGTTCGTACTTTAAATGTCCGCCCAGATAGAAAAACTCGTCACACAAAGACGGGTATTCAAACTGGTAAAACTAATGCAGTTAAGAAAGCAATAGTACAGTTGGCGGAAGGTGATGCAATAGATTTTTACAGTAACATCTAAGTTTAGCTTAGATTAATTAGACAAAAAATGTCAGTAAGAAAATTAAAACCAATCACCCCAGGACAGCGATTTAGAGTTGTAAATGGATTTGACGCCATTACAACTGATAAGCCGGAGAAAAGTTTATTATCTCCGATTAAAAGAACTGGGGGAAGAAACAGTCAAGGAAAAATGACCATGCGCTATAAAGGTGGTGGTCATAAAAGACGTTATCGTATAATCGATTTCAAACGTAACAAAGTAGGGGTTCCTGCAACAGTTGCTTCTATAGAGTACGATCCAAATCGTACTGGATTTATCGCTTTATTAAACTATCAAGATGGTGAAAAGCGGTATGTGGTTGCTCAAAGTGGATTAAAAGTTGGACAGAACATAGTTTCAGGAGATAAAGTTGCTCCAGAAATTGGGAACTGCATGTTATTAGAAAACATTCCATTAGGAACTATCATATCTTGTATTGAATTGCATCCAGGTCAAGGAGCTGTTTTAGCACGTAGCGCTGGAGCGTTTGCTCAATTAATGGCGCGTGATGGTAAGTTCGCTACTGTTAAATTACCTTCTGGTGAAACTCGTTTAATTTTAATTACTTGTGCTGCAACTATTGGTGCTATATCCAACAGTGATCATCAGTTATTAGTTTCAGGTAAAGCGGGTAGATCAAGATGGTTAGGTAGAAGACCTCGTACAAGACCAGTAGTTATGAATCCTGTCGATCATCCAATGGGTGGTGGTGAAGGTAAATCTTCTGGTGGACATCCACGTTCTAGAAACGGTATTCCCGCAAAAGGATTTAGAACCCGTTCTAAAACAAAGGCAAGTAATAAATATATAATCGAACGTAGAAAGAAATAAGATATGGCACGATCATTAAAAAAAGGACCTTTCGTTCATTACAAATTAGATAAGAAAGTTCAACTAAATGTTGATTCGAGTAAAAAGACTGTGATCAAAAAAGTTCAACAAAATGTTGATTCGAGTAAAAAGACTGTGATCAAAACCTGGTCAAGAGCGTCAATGATTACTCCGGATTTTGTTGGGCAAACCATAGCAGTACATAACGGAAAACAATTTATTCCTGTATACGTTACTGAAAATATGGTAGGACATAAATTAGGAGAATTTTCGCCGACAAGATCATTCCGTGGTCATCAAGGTGCAAAAAACAAAGGTAAAAAATAAGCCATGGGAGTTCGTAAAAGAGAAAGAGCGGAGCAAATCAAAGAAGCAAAGAAAACAATGTACTTTGCTAAATTGAATAATTGCCCAACGTCACCTAGGAAAATGCGATTAGTTGCAGACCTAGTACGTGGTGAAAAAATAAATAAAGCGCTTAATATTTTAAAGTTTAGCCCTAAAGAAGCTTCTCGTCGTTTAGAGACGTTATTATTGTCTGCTATTGCAAATTGGCAAGCAAAAAATGAAGAAGCTTCTATAGAAGATGCAGATCTTTTTGTTAAAGAAATCCGAGTGGATGGTGGAGCTATGTTAAAAAGGCTTAGACCAGCACCACAAGGACGTGCACACAGAATTAGAAAACGCTCCAATCACGTAACACTCGTGCTTGCAGCTAACGATAACACACAAAGCAATTAATAAATGGGACAAAAAACAAATCCAATCGGAAATCGCTTAGGTATCATTAGAGGATGGGAGTCCAACTGGTACGGAGGTAACGACTACGGCGATAGATTAGCTGAGGACGACAAGATTAGAAAATATGTTCATGCTCGTTTACAGAAAGCTAGTGTGTCTAGGGTAATTATTGAGCGCACACTTAAGCTTGTAACCGTTACTATCACTACTGCTAGACCTGGTATTATTATCGGGAAAGGTGGACAAGAGGTAGACAAGCTAAAAGAGGAACTTAAGAAAATTACTGGTAAAGATGTACAAATAAACATCCACGAAATTAAGAGACCAGAAATGGATGCGCATTTAGTAGGGTCTAGTATTGCAAGGCAAATTGAAAATAGAATTTCATACCGTCGTGCAATTAAGATGGCTATAACTGCTGCAATGCGTATGAATGCAGAAGGTATAAAAGTGCAAATTTCAGGTCGTTTGAACGGAGCTGAAATGGCACGTTCTGAATCTTACAAAGATGGACGTATCCCTTTATCAACATTTAGAGCTGATATTGACTATGCTTTAGTTGAGGCGCACACTACTTATGGTAGGTTGGGTATTAAAGTATGGATAATGAAAGGTGAAGTGTACGGAAAAAGAGAGCTTTCTCCATTAGTTGGTTTAGCCAAAAAAGGTGGAAAAGGCGGTAACAACAAGCGAGGTGGTGCTAATAAACCGCGTCGTAGACAGTAATTATTAAATAGAATAAAATGTTACAACCAAAAAGAACAAAGTTTCGTAAACAGCAAAAAGGAAGAATGAAAGGTAATGCCGGACGTGGAAACCAACTTGCGTTTGGAACTTTTGGTATAAAATCTTTAGATTCAAATTTCTTGACATCACGTCAAATAGAAGCTGCACGTATTGCCGCTACTCGTTTTATGAAAAGAGAGGGTTCTATCTGGATAATGATATTTCCAGATAAACCAATAACTAAAAAACCTCTTGAAGTACGTATGGGTAAAGGTAAAGGTGCTGTAGAATATTGGGCAGCAGTTGTTAAACCAGGAAGGATGTTATTTGAAGTATCTGGAGTTCCTATTGAAACTGCAAAAGAGGCATTGCGTCTTGCAGCTCAAAAGTTGCCAGTTAAAACAAAATTTATTGTATCTAGAACATTTCAAGCTTAATTTATTATGAAACAATCTGAAATAAAAGAAGCATCAACAGCGGAATTACAAGAAAAGCTATCTGATTCGAGAAAAGCATTTTCTGATCTTAAGATGGCACATGCCATAACACCGTTGGAAAATCCAATTCAACTAAAAGGGCAAAGAAGGTCCATAGCGAGAATTGCGACTGAACTAACTAAAAGAGAAGTACAATAGTACCAAGCTGAAAGATGGAAAAAAGAAATTTAAGAAAAGAACGTATAGGTGTAGTTACTAGCAATAAAATGGACAAGTCTATAGTAGTTGCTGAAGTAAAAAAAGTAAAACACCCAATGTATGGAAAGTTCGTGCTAAAAACAAAGAAATATGTTGCGCACGATGAGACCAACGACTGCAACGAAGGTGATAAAGTAAGGATTATGGAAACACGTCCTTTAAGTAAAACCAAGTGTTGGAGACTAGTAGAAATAATTGATAGAGCTAAGTAGGTATGTTACAACAAGAGTCAAGACTAAAAGTTGCAGATAATACTGGAGCTAAAGAAGTACTAACAATTCGTGTGTTAGGCGGTACCAAAAAAAGATATGCTTCCATAGGGGACAAAATAGTAGTCGCAGTAAAAGCTGCTACACCTAATGGGACTATCAAAAAAGGAGCTGTTGCTACTGCGGTAGTTGTTCGTACCAAGAAAGAAGTAAGAAGACCAGACGGATCATATATTCGTTTCGATGACAATGCCTGTGTGCTTTTAAATCCACAAGGAGAAATGATTGGAACACGAGTATTTGGACCGGTTGCTAGAGAACTTCGTGACAAGCAATTTATGAAAATTGTATCATTGGCACCCGAGGTGCTTTAAATTGAAAACAAAGATGGCAAAGCTTAAAATAAAATCAGGAGATACAGTAATTGTTACTGCCGGAGATCATAAAGGATCTGAAGGAAAGGTGATGAAAGTTATTCTTGAAAAGAACAAAGCAATAGTAGAAGGAGTAAATATGGTTTCTAAACATGAGAAGCCTAGTGCAACTAATCCTCAAGGTGGAATTGTAAAAAAAGAAGCTGCTCTACATATCTCAAATCTTTCTCTAATAGACCCTAAAACAGGATCTTCAACAAGAGTTGGTTATAGAATGGAAGAAGGGAAAAAAGTACGTTTTACAAAAAAATCGAATCAAGTATTATAGTTATGGCATATTTACCAAGACTTAAAGAGGAATATAAGAGCAGAGTAATTGAGGCTCTTAAAGAAGAATTTGGTTACTCAAATGTAATGCAGGTTCCAAAATTAGAGCGCATTGTTGTGTCTCGTGGTGTTGGAGCTGCAGTAGCAGACAAGAAACTATTAGAGTATGCTATTGATGAGCTTACAAACATAACAGGGCAAAAAGCTGTTGCAACTATTTCTAAGAAAGATGTTGCAAATTTTAAATTGCGTAAAGGTGTCCCAATTGGTGCAAAAGTAACTTTACGTGGTGAGCGCATGTATGAGTTTTTAGATAGACTTGTTACTAGTGCACTGCCTCGAGTAAGAGACTTTAATGGTATTAAAGCAACAGGGTTTGATGGAAGAGGTAATTACTCATTAGGAGTTACCGAACAAATTATTTTTCCTGAAATCAATATCGATAAGATTAAGAAAATTGATGGTATGAACATCACTTTTGTTACTTCAGCTGGTACTGATAAAGAAGCAAAATCATTATTAAATGAATTAGGTTTACCTTTTAAAAAGAACTAATATGGCTAAAGAATCAATGAAAGCCCGTGAGGTTAAGAGACGTAAATTGGTAGCAAAGTATGCAACTAAACGTAAGGCTTTAAAAGAAGCTGGAGATTATCAAGCATTACAAAAATTACCAAAAGACGCTTCACCTGTTCGTTTGCACAATCGTTGTAAACTAACTGGTAGACCAAAAGGGTATATGAGAACGTTTGGTATTTCACGTGTAACATTTCGTGAAATGGCTAATCAAGGTTTAATTCCAGGTGTTAGAAAAGCATCTTGGTAATATACTATTAATTGGGTGTAGGTTTACTTTGTAAAAGCTAAGTAAAAACCACATTCGCAAAATTAAAATATGAATTTAGATCCAATAGCAGATTATCTAACAAGAGTTAGAAATGCAGTAAACGCAGGGCACAGAGTAGTAGATGTTCCTGCATCAAATGTTAAGAAAGAAATTACAAAGATCTTATTTGATCAAGGATTTGTTTTAAGTTATAAGTTTGAAGACGATAAAGGGCCTCAGGGAACTATTAAAATCGCTTTAAAATATGATAAACTTACTAAAGATCCTGTAATTAAGAAAATACAACGAATTAGTAAACCAGGTTTACGTAAGTATTCTAGTTCTTCAGAACTACCAAGAATTCTAAACGGATTGGGAATTGCAATAGTTTCTACTTCTCACGGAGTAATGACAGGAAGGCAAGCTCAAGCTCAGAATGTAGGTGGTGAAGTATTATGTTACGTATACTAAAATAAAGACAAAAAGAAATGTCAAGAATAGGTAAAAGCCCGGTAGCAATCCCAGAAGGAGTTACAGTCGACATTAGCGATAATGTAATTACTGTAAAAGGAAAATTAGGTGAATTAACACAAGAATTTTCAGGAGTTACTGTAAAAATTGAAGAAGGTAACGTTATTGTAGAGCGTACATCAGAATCAAAAGAAGATAGGTCTAAACATGGTTTATACAGATCTTTAATCAATAATATGGTTGAAGGTGTAAGCAAAGGATGGACAAAAGAACTAGAATTAGTTGGTGTGGGTTACCGTGCTTCTAATCAAGGTCAGAAATTAGATTTAGCTCTTGGGTTTTCTCACAATATTGTGATTAGTGTTGCCCCAGAAGTTAAAGTTGAAACGGTTTCTGATAAAGGAAAAAATCCAAAAATAAAATTAACTTCTCACGACAAACAATTGGTTGGTCAAGTTGCTGCTAAGATTCGTTCTATGCGTAAACCAGAACCATATAAAGGAAAAGGAATTAGATTTGTAGGAGAAATATTAAGAAGAAAAGCAGGTAAATCTGCATAACAAATAAAGTTATGGCATTATCAAAAACAGATAGAAGGGAACGTTTACGTTTTAGAATCAGAAAAACAGTTTCTGGAACAACACAACGTCCTCGTTTGGCAGTTTTCAGAAGTAATAAAGAAATATATGCTCAACTTATTGACGATGTAAATGGAGTAACTATTACTGCTGCATCTTCAAGAGATAAGGATATAGACGCATCTAAAGCAAACAAAGTAGATGCTGCTAAATTAGTAGGTAAAGTAATTGCTGAAAAAGCAATTAAAGCTGGATTTGAAAGTATAACTTTCGATAGAGGTGGTTATCTTTACCATGGAAGAGTTAAATCATTAGCTGAAGGAGCTCGCGAAGGCGGACTAAAATTCTAAGAAATATGTATCAAGATTATAAAAACGTAGAGTTAGTTAAACCAGGAGGTCTAGATTTAAAAGACCGTTTAGTAGGGGTTCAACGTGTAACTAAAGTAACAAAAGGGGGTAGAACCTTTGGGTTTTCAGCTATTGTAGTAGTAGGTGATGAAAACGGAGTTGTAGGGCAAGGACTTGGTAAATCGAAAGATGTTGCAAGTGCAATTGCTAAAGCGATTGAAGACGCTAAGAAAAACTTAGTTCGCATACCTCTAAATAAAGCTTCATTGCCTCATGAACAAAAAGGTAAATACGGCGGAGCTAGAGTTAACTTATTACCAGCTTCTGCTGGTACAGGAGTTATTGCCGGTGGAGCTGTTCGTGCCGTATTAGAGGCGGTAGGTGTTCACGATGTGCTTTCTAAATCTCATAGAGGCGGTTGGTGTTCACGATGTGCTTTCTAAATCTCAAGGGTCTTCGAATCCACATAATGTAGTAAAAGCAACCTTTGATGCTCTTTTACAAATGAGAAGCGCTCAAACTATTGCAAAACAAAGAGGAATTTCTTTAGAGAAATTATTTAAAGGATAAACATTAAGTAAGATGGCAAAAATAAAAGTAACCAAGGTTCGTAGCGCTATTAATCGCACTCAAAACCAAAAAAGAGTACTTGAATCTTTAGGTCTTCATAAAATGGGTCAGACTGTTGAACATGAAGATACGTTAAGTATTTTAGGTATGATAAGAAAAGTTAATCATTTAGTTTCAGTAGAAACTAATTAAGAAATAATAAATTATGAATTTAAGTAACTTACAACCGGCAGCAGGTTCGGTAAAAAATCAAGGCAAGCGAGTAGGTCGCGGACAAGGTTCAGGAAAAGGAGGAACTGCGACACGTGGACATAAAGGTGCAAAATCTCGTTCTGGATATTCTAAGAAATTAGGATTTGAAGGTGGGCAAATGCCATTACAACGTCGAGTTCCTAAATTTGGTTTTACTAATATAAACCGAAAAGAATACCAAGCAGTAAATCTTGATAAACTTCAAGAGCTTGTTGATGATAAAAAAATAAAAGGTGCTATTGATTTTGATACTTTTGTAGATTTAGGTTTAGTTGGAAAAAACGAATTACTTAAGATATTAGGAAGAGGAGAGTTAAAGTCAAAATTGACAGTTACAGCAAATAAATTTTCAGCCTCTGCAAAAGCAGCAATTGAAAAAGCTGGAGGTGAAGTAATAACATTTTAATTTATTATAAGGATGAAATTTATTGAAACCTTAAAAAATGTTTGGAAAATAGAAGAACTACGCAATCGTATCCTTCTTACACTAGGACTTTTGTTAGTGTATCGTTTTGGAGCACAAGTTGTGTTGCCTGGGATTGATGCCTCCAAATTAACAGCAGTTGTTGGTGGAGATGGTCAAGGTATTTTTGGTCTTTTAAATGCCTTTACAGGTGGAGCTTTTTCTAATGCTTCAGTTTTTGCATTGGGTATTATGCCTTATATCTCTGCGTCGATTGTAGTCCAATTAATGCAAATAGCAATTCCTTATTTACAAAAATTACAAAAAGAAGGAGAAAGTGGTAGAAAAAAGATCAATCAAATTACTAGATGGTTAACCATCGGTATTTGTCTGCTTCAAGCACCTACTTACTTAATTGGCTTACCAGCTTTAGGGGTACCTGTTGAAGCTTTTATAATAGGCCAAACAACTATATTTTATGTTTCATCTACAATTATACTTGTTACTGGTTGTGTATTTGCAATGTGGTTAGGAGAGAAAATTACAGATAAAGGTATTGGAAACGGTATCTCTATTTTAATTATGGTAGGAATTATCGCTAGATTACCACAATCTTTTGCTCAAGAATTTGCTTCAAGAGTAATGGAATCTAATGGTGGTATGATTATGATACTAATTGAATTAGTAATATGGTTTGTTATTATATTGGCTTCTATCATGTTAGTGATGGCTGTTCGAAAAATCCCTGTACAATATGCAAGGAGAACTGCAAGCGGTAGCTATGAGAAAAATATATTTGGAGCAAGACAATTTATTCCTTTAAAATTAAATGCTTCTGGCGTAATGCCTATTATCTTTGCACAAGCAATTATGTTTGTACCTGGACTAATTGGTGGAGCATCCTTTATGAAAGACTCTAACGTCGGACAATGGATGCAAGTTAATTTTAGTGATATGTTTGGACTTTGGTACAATGTATTGTTTGCGGTATTGATAATTATTTTCACCTATTTTTATACTGCTATTACTGTTCCAACGAATAAAATGGCTGATGACTTAAAGCGTAGTGGAGGATTTATTCCTGGAATAAAACCAGGTACGGACACCGCAGATTTGTTAGACAATATTATGTCACAAATAACATTACCTGGATCTATATTTTTAGCTGGTATTGCAATATTCCCTGCAATCGCTGTTAAAGTATTTGGTATCCAACAAGGTTGGGCATTATTTTATGGAGGAACCTCACTATTAATTATGGTGGGTGTTGCGATTGATACCATGCAACAAATCAATTCATATTTATTAAATCGTCATTATGACGGTTTAATGAAAACAGGAAAAAATAGAAAAGCAGTAGCATAATGGCAAAACAACCCGCTATAGAACAAGACGGAACAATTACGGAAGCATTGTCAAATGCAATGTTTCGTGTAGAGTTAGAAAATGCACATATCGTTACAGCGCATATATCTGGTAAAATGCGTATGCACTATATAAAATTATTACCAGGAGATAAAGTTAAACTAGAAATGAGTCCTTATGATTTATCAAAGGCTCGAATCACTTATAGATATTAAGTTATTATGAAAGTAAGAGCATCTATTAAAAAGAGAAGTGCCGAATGCAAAATAGTTCGCAGAAAAGGCAGATTATATGTTATTAACAAAAAGAACCCTAGGTTCAAACAAAGACAAGGATAAGTTATGGCAAGAATCGCAGGTGTAGATATCCC